>Ga0114933_10000087_pt1 | contig 109230 bp, 90 predicted proteins | sample 4SBtaG_FD_89691 | JGI IMG/M metagenome (GOLD analysis project Ga0114933, IMG submission 89691) | Deep subsurface microbial communities from Kolumbo volcano to uncover new lineages of life (NeLLi) - 4SBTROV12_W25 metaG | ecosystem: Environmental > Aquatic > Marine > Volcanic | place: Kolumbo...
CTGGCATTCATATATTAAGATCTTAATTTAAATATAGATTAATAATCTCAGCTCTAGAACTTACTGCTAAAAATGTCTACAATGCCGATCCAATCTAATAGGACAACATCATGACATCTCTTTTTATCAAAACTTTTGGCTGCCAAATGAACGAATATGACTCATCTAAAATCAATGATGTATTGCATGAGTCACACCAAATAACCCCCGCCAACTCAGCGGAAGAGGCTGATATTTTAATATTAAACACATGCTCAATTCGTGAAAAAGCACAAGAAAAGGTATTTTCAGATCTAGGTAGGTGGCGTAAATTTAAACAAAAAAATCCAAATATTATAATTGCAGTTGGCGGTTGCGTTGCCAGTCAGGAAGGATCTGCAATTTTAAAACGAGCGCCATATGTCGATATCATTTTTGGCCCACAAACCCTGCACCGCCTACCAACCATGCTAAACAATGTATTAGAATCCAAAAAATCTCAAGTAGATATTAGCTTTCCTGAAATCGAAAAATTTGACTGCCTGCCATCACCAAAAGCAAAAGGGCCATGCGCCTTTGTATCAATTATGGAAGGATGCAGCAAATACTGCACTTATTGTGTAGTGCCATACACCAGAGGAGTTGAAATAAGCCGGCCATTTGATGATGTCATCACGGAGTGTGTTCTCCTTGCAAATCAAGATGTTAAAGAAATAACCCTTCTTGGTCAAAATGTAAACGACTACTTGGGAGCCATGGAAGATGGCACTACTGCGGACTTGGCTCTGCTAATCCACTATATAGCAGCGATTGATGGCATCGAAAGAATCAAGTTTATTACATCATACCCATCCTCTTTCTCTGACAACTTAATTCAAGCATATGCCGAGGAACCAAAGCTTGCTAACTACTTACACCTACCTATTCAAAGTGGATCAGATAGAATTCTAGCCGCAATGAAACGCACATATACTGTACTAGAATATAAATCTAGAATTCGCAAATTACGTCAAGTTAGGCCTGATATCAGCTTATCTACAGACATTATAGTTGGTTTCCCTGGCGAAACTGAAGATGAATTTAATCAAACATTATCCTTGGTTAAAGAGCTTAATTTTGACCATTCATATAGCTTTATTTATAGCGCAAGGCCTGGAACTCCTGCTGCAAATTTAGCTGATAACACGCCACTGGAAGTTAAAAAAGAGCGACTAGATATATTGCAGCAAACAATTAATGAGCAAGCATTTAATATAAGCAGAGCTATGGTTGGCAGCACACAGTCTATTATCATTACAGGCCCATCTAAAAAAGACCCCAATGAACTAATGGGTCGTACAGAAAATAACCGTGTAGTTAACTTTTCTTCCACCTCAAATGCCGTAGGAAGCATGGTTAATGTGAAAATAATAGAAGCACGACCAAACTCCTTGCGCGGCGAGCTACTTCACGAGTAAACTGCAAGACGTAATGTTAAGTTAAGCATAAGGATGGCAATTGACAGAACAAGATTTCACTAAAAGCTTCACCCTGGAGCCTGAAGATAACACAAGACTTATATATTTGTGTGGCAATAATAATGGCAACCTAACTATTATTGAACGATCTCTAGGGGTAGAGATAAATAATAGAGGAGCCCATTTTGAAATAATTGGAATACCATCATCTGTCAAAATAGCATTCCTTGCATTAACTCAACTATATAACAACTCTAATAACGATAACCCTTTAACAACTAAGGATATTCAATTGTTAATTAAATCTCTAGAATCAGAAGCATCAATGACCAAAGAAGACATCAAAGAAAAGCTATCAGCATATAGCTTAAAGCTACAGAAAACATTCATTACTCCTAAAACTCTTAATCAACGACACTATCTTAAATCAATCCACAAATATGATATTAATTTTGGAGTTGGCCCAGCTGGTACTGGTAAAACATTTTTAGCTGCCGCCTGTGCAGTTAAAGCTCTCGAGAGCGAACAAGTGAATCGTATCATTTTAACAAGACCAGCTGTTGAGGCTGGTGAAAGTCTGGGATTTTTACCTGGGGATTTAGCGCAAAAAGTAGACCCATACCTACGCCCACTATACGACGCATTGTTTGAGCTAATGGGAGCTGATCGTGTTGCTCAGGCCATCGAGCGTCAACAGATAGAAATAGCACCACTAGCCTTTATGCGAGGGCGTACATTAAATGATTCTTTTATAATTTTAGATGAAGCACAAAACACAACACCAGAACAAATGAAAATGCTACTAACACGTACAGGATATGGCTCTAAACTTGTTATAAATGGGGATATAACTCAGATCGATCTTCCCAAGCGTACTGAGTCAGGCCTACGTCACGCCATTACACTGCTACAAAATATTAACGCAATAGAATTTACTTTCTTTAAGTCATGCGATGCTGTGCGCCACCCCTTAGTTCAAACTATTATTGAAGCTTATGAACAGTCCGATAATTAATTTACAAAACCATACATCTTATACAGATATACCGACAATAAAAGACCTATCCTTATGGGTTGAGGCTTCTCTTTCACATATAAGTAAATATGGACCTTCTTTAAATGAGCATATTGAAATAACATTTGCCATAATAAATGAAGATGAAATGATCAAGCTCAACTCTAGCTTTAGAAACAAACAAAAATCAACTAATGTATTATCATTCCCCGATGAAGATGGAGATACGTTAGGTGACATTATTTTTTGCTTTAAAACAATAGCAGCTGAAGCAGACGAATATAACATGCCGATTAATGAGCATTTTGCTCACCTTGTTATACATGGAGTATTGCATCTATTTGGCTATGATCACATTACAAAAGAAGAAGCTTTAGAGATGGAAAGCATAGAAATTAACATACTAGCGCAAATTGGTATTGAGAACCCTTACGAATAGAGGATAACATGCAAAAAGAACAAGAACATGAAAAAACATGGATCAACAAAATACTACATTCATTAAGTCGAGAACCAAAAGACCAGCTGCAATTAGTAGAAATACTACAGCAAGCCAAAGATAACAACCTACTTAATTCAGACGCCCTAAAAATGATTCAAGGTGTATTGCAAGTTTCTGACTTACAAGTAAAAGAGGTTATGGTGCCAAGACCTAAAATGGTTGTTGTTGAAGCTGACATGACATTAGAGCAAGCTTTGCCTATTATTATAGAGTCTGGGCACTCTAGGTTTCCAGTTATCGCAGAAAATAGAGATGAAATAGCAGGGATACTACTAGCAAAAGATTTACTAAACCCATTAACTACACAAAAAAATACTAACCACCAAGTAAAAAACTTTATCAGAAAGGCTATATTTATTCCTGAAAATAAAAAATTAGATATACTATTAAATGAGTTTCGCTTACAGCGCTATCATATAGCAATGATTGTAGATGAATATGGAACCGTATCTGGTCTAGTAACTATAGAAAACTTGTTGGAGCAAATAGTTGGTAAAATTGAAGACGAATTTGATGCCCAAGATGAAACCGAAAGCATTAAGAAAATAAAAAATAATGAATACTTAATTGACGCATTAACTCCTATTGCTAAATTTAATAAGTATTTTCTGACAAATTATGAAAATGATTTATTTGATACCATAGGTGGCATGGTATTGCATAAATTCAGTCACATACCAAAACAAGGAGAGATTGTTACAATCGATAAATTTACTATCCAAATAGTCAAAACACATAGCAGGCGAATACAGCAATTAAGAGTTACAAAAAAAGATAATAAGGTCTAAGTTATGCTTTTATACATTTTATCCCTACTAGGCGGCTTATTGCTTCCTTTATCATTTTTACCCTTTGGCTTATATACTATTGCATACATCAGCCCTGCCCTATTGTTATATAGCTGGCTTAAATCGTCACCAAGAACTGCTTTTATTCATGGAATGCTATATGGTATTGGTGTTTTTGGCATTGGCGTTTCATGGATATACAACAGCATTCATAACTTTGGTAACGCATCAGTTTTTTTATCAGTAGTTATTACTTCTTTATTTGTGATTATATTAGCTTTATTTTTTGGGCTACAAGGATACCTGTCTAGGTTAATTTTTAAATCTAAATCAAATGTCATACAAGCAATATGTGTTTTCCCAGCTATGTGGCTATTGTTTGAGTGGCTGCGTACTCACATATTCACAGGGCTACCTTGGCTATTAATTGGTTATACACAATCAGAGTCAATGCTTTCATCTTTAGCCCCTATAATTGGCACCTACGGACTTAGCTTATGCGTGGTTTTAATTTCAGGGTGCCTGGTAACCACCAGCCTTAAATCTAGTAAAAAAAATAAAATCATTAGCATTATTATTATTCTGTTAATATTATTATCTGCAAAAATGGTGCATGGCAAAACTTGGATTACACAGGGCGACAATCAAATCAAAACAAGCCTAGTCCAAGGAAGCTTCCAGCAAGCATTAAAGTGGGATGCAAATGAGCTAACAAACATATTAGACACATATAAAGACTTAAGTAAAAAACATCTTGATAGTGACATAATAGTATGGCCAGAAGCTGCTATTCCCTATTACCCTAGCCAACTACCTTCATATATCAATGAAATAAATGCATTGGGAGCTAACAGCAAAACAACACTGATAGTTGGCGCTCCAACTTTCAACAAAGATAGCAAGCAATTTTATAACAGCCTATTAGTTCTAGGTGATGCTAGCGGCAAGTATGATAAGACACATCTCGTTCCATTTGGTGAATACACGCCATTTAATTTCGTGTTTAATAAGCTAATGAAAACATTATCTATACCGATGTCAAACTTCACCCCTGGCAATCAAACTCAAGAGCCATTAGTCTTTAAATATGGGACTATTGCGCCATTTATCTGCTATGAAATAATATTTCCTAACGAGGTCTTAAAGAAAGTTAAAAATACTAATTTAATTGTTGTAATTAATGATGATGCTTGGTTCGGCGATTCATTAGCTTTAGCGCAACACTTACAAATGGCCAAAATGGCAGCAGAAGAAACTCAGCGCTATGTGCTATTTTGCTCCAACACTGGCATAAGCGCAATTATATCTCCAAATGGAACCATAGTGAAAGAAGCTCCTCTGAATACGCAAACTGTTATCAGCGGCAACATTAAAACTAGCACAGGCCAAACCCCTCTTATGAGATTTGGTTACTGGCCAACACTTATTGTAACGTTACTGTTATTGTGCATTTAAGTTCTGCTTACTCCTATTCATTACTCAGCGACTTAGTTGCTTGCGTCACCCGCACCTTCTGCGTCGCCCAAACTATCTAGATCATTATCACCAAAACCTCCTTGCTCATCTATGACGCCCACGATTAATCTAGCTTATTAATAACGCCGATTGAACTTGAGTTAGGGTTAAACTGATGGTTTTATTAGGTGCATTACCTGTGATTTCTTGCTTGCAAATACCAATAGTATTTTATAGTCATTGTAAAAAATCTTGGTCATGATTAACAATAGTTCCTATTATTACATAACATTATTAAGAATAACCTTAATGTGTAATTAATTTCTTTTCATGCTTTTAATGGGTTTATTGTGAGCGTCATAGATTTCACTGTTAAAGAGCGCAAGCTATTAAACTTTCGTGGACACCTTAACGAAATCAATATTCCATGGCAAGTAAATTGCTGGACCCAGCGCAACAATACTGTGCTCATAACCCTAAAATATGATGAGTATAAGCTAAACCTAGACACCAACTTTATCTTAAGTTAACGGTAGCGCTTTTAAGAAATGTTTCAATAAAAATGTTGGGCTATTAATAATAGAGCTGATATCAGTAATGCCGAAAAATTGCCAAGGAATAAAGTACAGCCCATATATTAACATCACTAGTAAAGCCAAAGGGATGACATAGATTATAATTTTATTTTTATAGCTAGAGCAAACGCTTAAGCAGGCTATAATTACGGTAATATACAAAATAATAGCAGGGCCATCAATCGGTAACTGATCAGGAGTAAAGTTGATAGATTCAATAGGATTATTCGGGACAAAGTTTCTGAAAATAACAAGAAGAATAAAAATACATCGATAAATAGCGGCCGAGCATAGTATAATAAAGGATTGCAAAACCAAACTTATATGAGTATAGATCTTCTTCTGCCTGATAGCTGAAACAGCTAATACTATACCAATAATAAAAATCCAAGGTAATGCCACATACAAGAACTGATTAAATGGAGTCTTAAGAGCTATGATAGAAATTATCTCACCGATAACGAAAAACAACGCACTAAAACATACAATGAAATATCCTATCCACCTATGATAGATAATTCTAATACAATTATAGTGCTGACATAATATTTGAAAGGTCATAGCAATGAGCAATACAGATGAAATGATAACGTGACTATTAACTAAAATATAGGTTTTAAAGCTAATTGAACCTATATAAAGCTTTATATTTGGTATGACGAAAAGATATTCTCCCCATAATCTATCTTTAATATATTTAAATAATGAGATAAGAAAGGATAGGTTAGATAATAAGCATAGTATAAAAATAATTAATTGACGACGATTTAAGCGCGGCGGTTGTATTGTATTCAATGCAAATATCCTTTTCTCTAAAACAAGCAGACTGTTCATGGTCACTAATGTAAATGGTAACAAAACCACTAACTAGAAGCTATTTGAATTTATAATAATTATAAGATTAACCTCTGCCGCAATCACGTGCTTCATAACAATAAAATAGAGCCCTGTCGCAACTAAAATATGTCGATGCAGAACTCTAGGGCAGCCATACCTAAAGATAAATCCAACATTGAATCGATACTTACCATATCATTGGGACCACGGACTCACTCTCTTAAACCTGCTTGCAGGCCACATTCTCAGGGAGAAAGGTATATAAGTATCAGGGCTACCCTTCGAGACGGCAAAAGCCTCCTCAGGGCAAACGGCGGTGTGTCAGAGCAAACACAACTCAATGAACAGATTGACTAATAAATAAAGCAATCTTATTAGCTATAGTATTTGCAGCAACATTAGCTGCCAACACTCCAGAATATGGGTTATTTTCCGGAGATGGCACCTCTATATTAAATGTTTTACTTGCAACTATTTTGTTAGTTTTCGTATCTAGCAAAGATGCAAAAACAGATAACCTAACCTGGCTAACTGGGTTAATAAACTCTTGCTGCAATGTCAGGATATTAGAATATAATATGTACTCACTATAGCCAGAAAAAGGACCATTTATAACTGCATGGAAATAACCCATACCACGTAACGATGATGCTAGTATTTGATTAAACATTGTAGCTGGAGGCGCTACCCATGCGTTATTAGCATACGATCTAAGCTTATAAGGAATCATAACATAGACCATATTAGAGCTAGTATAACCTGGTTCAGCTTGCGTTTCCGACACCAAAACAGAAGAAGATACGTGAGATCTTTTTATAGGCACAGTCTTTTTATCTGGTATTAATGAATATCTTGAGACTGTTGTAGTCTTCACGGGGCCGAGACAACCAGCTAATAATACAGAAACTAATATTAATAAATATTTTATTTTCATCTGCTTTCTCCAGGTCCAAGCTTAGCGGGGGCTTTTCCACGCACCAGTATAGATGGGTTGTGTGATACCTCAGTAGATAGTTTGTCTAAGCTCGATGATAACTTACTAAGACGCAATATAAAGGTATTGGTAGATGGCAGCAATTGCTGCGTAGTATTTGTTATTAAAGTTTCAGCAGATAACAACACCCTACTAAAATCTTTAGTGGTTTTTTGCATCTCATCTACTGTGCGCTTAATTGTAGTCATAGTGTGATTTGTTTGCTCTAACAGATCAGGTAGCTTATTAGAGCTCTCTTCTGCATTTTTCATTGTTACATTTAATGACTTCATGATTTTATTTAAATCCGGCGAAGTTGATGATAGCGTCCCAGTAAACTGCTCAACATTATCTAGTATTTTAGATACTGTATCTACATTGTCAGCACTTAACATCGTATTAATACGCTTAGTTATAGTTTGAATATTATCTGCAATCTCTGGCAACGCATTAGTCACTTGATTTAATAATGATGTTTTTGACTTTATTACGGGATATATTTGGCCATCTTGAAGTTGCAATAATGGAGCATCTGAGGAACCAGCTGACAATGATACATAAGCAGATCCAGTAATACCTTGAACATTTAATGTCGCAAAAGTACTAGTTAGCACTGGAGTTCCAGCTTTAATCTGTAATACTATTTGAACTAGCTGTGGATTTTTATCATCTAGCTTAATACTATCAACATAACCAACCTGTACTCCAGTATATTTAACTGAGCTTTGTGATGACAGTCCAGTAACATCATCATGCACATATAGCATATATGGTTTATATACAACATGTCCTTCTTTATAATATAACCAAAACAAAATAAATATTGACGCACAGAAAAAAAGTATTACATATATTCCTATCACCATATAATTAACTTTATTACTCATTACTACTCCCCATGCCCTATCTTTTGCCTTTGCTGCGCTCTGTCACCACTAAAATAATCTTGTACCATAGGGTTAGAGCAAGCCATCAACTCCTCCATGGAGCCATCAGCTAATACAACTCCATTACCTAGAAATATAACCCTATCTGGCACTTTCCATAAAGTATCTAAATCATGAGTAACCATAACAAATGTAATCCCTAAAGACCTTCTTAGATGCAATACTAATAAATCAAGCTCATTAGCACTAACTGGATCTAAACCTGCTGTTGGCTCATCTAAAAATATCATCTTAGGATCAAGAGCTATAGCCCGCGCCATTGCTGCACGCTTTTTCATACCACCACTTAATTCTGATGGATACAAATCAGCAACCTCAGGAGCCAAACCAGATAAAAATAATTTCAATAATGCTAACTTTCTTTTAGATTCAAGATCAACAGCGCCCAGATGATCCATGGGGAACATTATATTTTCTATAATAGTAAGCGAACTAAATAATGCGCAGCTTTGAAACATAACACCTAGATTATGCTGTATTGACTTAAGCTGAGATGAGGTTACCTGATCTATATCATAGCCAAATAATTTAATACTGCCAGAGGTTGGGGCTTGCAGCATTAAAACAGAGCGTAATAATGTTGTTTTACCACAACCACTACCACCTATTATCGCCACAATCTCCCTACTAGAAACAGATAAATCTAAATTATCATGCACCAAATTATCACCGAATTTATTACATAAGCCTTTAATATCAATTAATGTTTCAGATTTTAACTGCATTATAAATCCAAGATACTAAATACAATAGAAAACAACGCGTCAATAATTATAACTAAAAATATAGCTTGTACTGCAGCTTTAGTTGTTTTCTTGCCCACACTATCAGCACTGTACTCGACTGAAAGCCCCTGTATACAACCAACTCCAGCAATAATTAAAGCAAAAGCAGGCGCCTTTATCATCCCTAAGATATATTGCATATAACCAACTGAACTATGTAACCTTGAAATAAAAACAGGAAATGGAATCTTTAGTAAAGCATGTGACATAATCATTGAGCCCAAAATTCCAAATATATCAGCCCAAACAATAAGCAATGGCATAATAATTATGACAGCTATAACTCTAGGTAAAATTAATTGAGACATAGGAGTAACACCCATAGTGCTTAAAGCATCTAGCTCTTCATTAACCTTCATTGTTCCAATTAGTGCGGCAAAAGAGGTGCTGGTTCTTCCTGCCATAACAATAGCTGTAATGAGTGGCGCAAACTCACGTAATATAGCAACACCGGTGATATCTACTACAAAGATATCAGCACCATAACTGCGAAGCTGTTCGCTTAACTGATAAGCAAGAACTACACCTATAAGAAAAGACATTAATCCAACAATAGGTAGCGCTCTTAAACCAACACTATCAATGCTCTCAAAAATACAATCCCAAGCCAATAACGCCGGCTTAGCTGCAATAGCAAAGAATTCGGAAAATAGCTCTCCTAGAAAGCAAATAAAAGACACAATACTTAAATAACAAGTTACAACATTTACTCCTAATCGATAAATAGCATTAGGTTCTTTATGTACTACAAATGGTTGTAACTTACTTTTTTTATCTTCTTGCTGTACATAATCAAATAAAATCTGGAATTCAGATGTTAAACCAAGAGGTTGCAGGCTTAAGTCAACCCCAGGACAAGAAGACACCATCCTCAATAACAGTAATATTCCAGCAGAGTCCAATGATGAGATGCCAACAGCGTCGATTGCCGTAACCTTCTCATAAGACGAATCTAATTCTTTAAAAGATGATTTAAGTTGCTTTATATTTTGTAGCGTCCAGTCTCCACGACAATATATCGTATTACTATCTACGATATACCTCATCGCCTGAGATTGATCAATTAGAGCCTCTTCCATATATAGCTACACACTTAATAAAGGAATATTGTTGTGCTTATTGTCTATTATGCAATAGTTAATTGCAAACTATTGTCTTATTTTTAGATACAAACCAAGAAGTTAAGGTTGGAATTAAGTTACCAGGACAATAAAAGATACCATGCAATAACAATATTGGGGTGGATGACGGGATTTGAACCCGCGACCACCAGGATCACAACCCGGGGCTCTACCAACTGAGCTACATCCACCATATTCTGTGTTAATACATATTTAATGGCGCGCCTGGCAGGACTCGAACCTGCTACCCTCGGCTTAGAAGGCCGATGCTCTATCCAAATGAGCTACAGGCGCCTGCTTAAAAAACAAACAAAATATTGGTCGGGGTAGAGGGATTCGAACCCCCGACATCCTGCTCCCAAAGCAGGCGCGCTACCAGACTGCGCTATACCCCGATCTATCTAACAAATTAAGCTCGCCATAATACTGACACTGGTTAGCTACGTCAATAACTACTTTGAAAATATACAAGCTTATAAAGCTTAGGGGTTACCGGCACTCCACCGCCCATACAAGACACTATATTAATTGACATAGCACATACAGTTAACTACATTGCACAGCATATTATTAATGCAAATTTCAAAATATATAAAAGCCACAAGGAACAGCCATGCAGGAATTAAAGTCGATAATAGAAGCTGAGTATTTAAACATATCCTCACTATCACCGGAAAATATATCTTTATCATTACAGCAAACACTTAATAGCGTTATGCACCATCTAAATCATGGCAGCTTACGCGTAACATCCAAGGAAAACGGCAACTGGACTACAGCAACATGGCTAAAGCAAGCCGTCTTATTATTATTTAAATCCACATCTAATAAAAAAATGGCCGGGTTTAATCAATTCTATGACAAAGTAGAGCTTAAATTTAACGCATATACCGATGAACAATTACAACAAAGCGGAGTCAGAATAGTTCCTCCAGCCTGTATTCGTGATGGTGTTTATATTGGCCCAAAAACAGTACTAATGCCCAGCTATGTTAATATTGGAGCATATATTGACAGTGGCTGCATGATTGACACATGGGCAACAGTTGGATCATGTGCGCATATAGGTAAAAATGTACATTTATCGGGAGGAGCTGGTATTGGTGGAGTACTAGAACCAATAAATGCCAACCCAACAATTATTGAAGACAATTGTTTTATTGGCGCCAGATCGGAAATTGCTGAAGGTGTAATTATAAAAGAAGGATCTGTTATTTCAATGGGGGTTTACATTGGAAAAAGCACGCCCATATATGACACAGCTACAGATACAATTAGTTATGGCGTAATACCCGCGGGCTCTGTAGTTATACCTGGAACAGTTCCTGGCAAAAACTCCAACTACAACAAATATGCAGCTATAATCGTAAAACGTGTTGATGAGCAAACACGTAGTAAAGTTAGCATTAATGATATATTGCGAGAAGCATAATGCCTAACAGTAAAGTTATAGATCTTGCTACCCAGCTTATTAACATTAAGTCTATTACCCCTAATGATAACGGCTGCCAAGAAATAATAGCAAATAAACTAAGAGACATGGGGTTTACTATTACCAACCTACCCTCAAATGGCGTTAGTAATTTATGGGCGGAATACGGGGATGCGTCGCAACCTTTTGTAATATTCTCTGGTCATACCGATGTTGTTCCTGCAGGAGAAATCAGACAGTGGGCAAGCGACCCCTTTATTTCTAGCATAAAAAATAACAGGCTATATGGACGTGGCGCAGCAGATATGAAAGGAGCTTTAGCTGCAATGATTATAGGCTGTGAACGATTCCTTGCAAAACACCCCAGCCTATCTAAAGCTATTGGGTTTATGATCACAAGCGATGAAGAAGGCGACGCAACTCATGGAACAACGAAACTGGTTGATTACGTACTTGCAGAAAATAAAAATATTCAGCAATGCATTATAGGGGAAGCTAGTTGTGAGAAACAATTAGGGGACAATATAAAAATCGGCAGACGAGGATCACTACACGGCAAAATAACTATAATTGGCAAGCAAGGTCATATTGCATACCCTAAAAAATCACTAAACCCTATACACAATAGCTTTAAAGCACTAGATCAACTAACTCAAATAACATGGGACAATGGCAATGATCACTTCATGCCTACATCATTTCAAATATATAATATCCATGCAGACACTGGTGCAAACAACATGATACCAGGGCAATTAACTGCTAATTTTAATTTACGCTATAGCCCAGAGTTACAAGCAGACGATATTCAGCAACAAATTATAGACTCTCTTAAAGCAAACCCTATTGAATATGACATTAGCTGGAATCACTCTAGCAAGCCGTTCTTTAGCAACCCTGGAGCATTAGCTGATGCTGCTACAACTGCAGTGCAACACGTTTGTAATATAACCCCAACACTAAACACTCATGGCGGCACATCAGATGGTAGATTTATCTCTCGCATTGGCTGTGAAATCATAGAGCTTGGCGTGACCAACAAAAGCATTCATCAGGTTAATGAGTATGCCGACATTGATGACCTAAATAATTTATCTCGAATATATGAACACATGCTTGGAGATCTACTCCTTAAAAATCCAGATTAATTATTGGAGCTAAACTACATGTAATGATAAATATCATTAAGATTACCCTTATAATAAAAATACTGCCGGTATAATAAATAAGACAGGCCTTAATGTAACGTGATGACAATAACTATAACCACACAAGCAAACTCACACACCAGCCCCCAGCTCTGTAGCTTTAAAGTAATATTGGAACTTATAATAAACAAATAGACCACCAACGGCAGATAATATAGAAATTGCATAAAATGCTACATTAATAGACTCAAAATTAATCAGCAACCCAATTAGTGGGCCAAGTAATACAAAAAAAATCCGCATAACCATACCTTCAACACTCAATATCGCGGCTCGAATATCCGACCTGCATCTATTATTAATAATCATAAACACTAGCGGCAACTGCACTCCGCGCATTGACTGTATAATCAAACCTAGCAACATAGTAAATAATGAAACATGAACACCCATACATAACGCACAACAAGCCATTACCATTGGTGCTATAAAAAACAACTGCCTAGTACCAAGAAAATGATTTATTTTATTAACAAAGCCTGCAGCGAGCGACTTAGCAAAATTTAACATAGCCCATAAAATACCAATATAATAAATCTCATATCCTGTTAATTTAAAGTAAGACTGCATCAACCACGCCGACATTAGTGCTAAAAATCCAGTAAATCCAGAATATAGAGCAACCCAGCGCAGCAGTGGATCGTCCGCAATAAATTGTATAATGGCATATGCATCTTTACGCAAGTAACGTCCACCTTGCAAATCGACATCATCTAGTGATTTATTTTTATTTGACTTAGGCTTACACAATAAAACACTTAAGGGAATTAAGCTTAAAAACACAAAGAAATTAATAATGACTGGCAAGCGTAAACTGGCATATGCTAAAAACCCACCTAAAATAGCAGCAACACCTTCGCCAATATAGCCTACTGCTAGTAACACACCCTCCTCTCCTAGATACTCATGTTCTTTTTTCATATCTACCAATGATTCATATAGTAATGCAGAATCAGACCCTGAAAATAAACAATACGCCATAGCCATACAAAACTCAGAAATAGCGAATAGCCCATAACTTGAAGACATACTTAATAGCAGCATTCCAACAGACGCCATAATAGAGCCCAAGATCAAGGAACAGCGCCAACCAAACCTATCTCCCAAGTATCCTGTTGGAACTTCCATTATTAATACACATAAAGAAAAAAATGCCTGAATAGTGATAGCCTGAAACAAGGTAAGATCATTTGATTCATAAAACAAAATCAATACTGGCATTACCAGCAAAAACCACCTAACACCACTAATTATTCGAAGTAAGATAATATTCCTTCGCATAACTAAACCTCCATGTTTACCTGTGCGCCCAATAAGGCGTTCAATATATAACCATACGGCAAAAAACAATAGCAACCAACTACCAAATCTTACTTTATTTACTTAATGAATACTTAAGGTTGAGTGTGTCGCCATCTAATTGTGTTAGAGGAGAGCCATCAAGACTCGAAGATCCTTAATAGGCAGTAATCTCTTAGCACGTGCCAACATTGCATCCACTCTTCCCAGCTCTTCAAATATCCCTACTGCCTCTACTCTTCCAACACTGATTTAAGCATTTTTAAAATAATAGTCTATACTACGGAGACTTCTGTATGGTTTCCATAGCCCGTTCCTAAATCTTGCGTTACTATCAATAATGATGATAATACCTGTCAAGTCAGTGACGCCTTTAATGATATGCCTCATCAAGAATGTTCCTAAATGTGACAGCATAATTGCTTGAGATCACATTGAAAGTGTATATAAATCTGTTGCCGCAGGTCAGTCGCGCACATAAACATACGCTTTATATTTCAAAGGAGTGAAAGACCTCATTTAATTGCATAGACACTTTGATGAATGTGGTACGCTTGCTTAATTCCTTCAGGCGCGCAGCTCCAACATAGGTACACGTTGATCGCAAACCGCCTAGTATATCTAAGATAGTTTGCTCAACTGATCCACGATATGGGACATTAACTGACTTACCCTCACTGGCTCGATAATTAGCAACGCCACCTTGATATTTGTGCATTGCTTCAGTAGAGCTCATACCATAAAAGCGTTTAAATTTCTCACCGTTTTCCTCATAGATCTCGCCACTACATTCATCATGTCCAGCAAGCATGCCACCCAACATAACGAAATCAGCACCAGCTCCAAAGGCTTTAGCAATATCACCAGGAACAGTACAGCCACCATCTGCGCAAGTTAAACCTTTTACGCCATGCGCTGCATCCGAGCATTCAATTACCGCAGAGAGCTGAGGATAACCTACCCCAGTTTTTTTCCGTGTAGTACATACTGATCCTGGCCCAATACCTACTTTAACTATATCTGCACCAGATAAGATAAGTTCTTCCGTCATTTCTCCAGTGACTACATTACCCGCCATAATAATATGATCAGGGAATGTATCTCTCACTTTCTTAACGAAATTAACAAAATGTTGCGAGTAACCATTGGCTACATCAAGACATATATAATTATGCTGAGTATTATTGATAATAGCAGACAGGTTTTTAAAATCTTGATCGCTAGTTCCAGCACTTATAAATGAAAATGGATTAACTTCAGTATTGTTATTTAAAAAGTCAGATTGTTCCTCAACACTATAAAACTTATGAAGCGCTGTTAATAAATGGTTTTTTGATAAGATCTTAGCCATTTCATGCGTACCTACATGATCCATATTAGCAGCAATAATAGGTACTCCCGACCAGGTTTTTTGAGAATGCAAAAAAGTAAACTTACGATCTAAGTCAACTTCAGAGCGCGAACTGAGCGTGCTGCGTTTCGGACGTATTAATACATCCTTAAATGCTAATTTAGGTTCATGTTCAATATGCATATCTGTCTCCTCGAGCCTTAGCTAAAATATAATTAAAACAAGAGGTCCTATTCTTGCGAACAGATCATAATGATTTGAATATTACATGTCCATCACTCAATTAAATGATTTGTGACGTATGGTCAATCTTTTCGCCCTGAAACACCGCCATTCGCCCTGAGGGGACATCTTTTTGATGCCTTCTGTGACAGCCCACCCTGACGCTACGCTCTAAGCATCACTTAGAGCCAAGCCTCCATTGCTCTAAACGCTGCATAGCTTGCTGAATACTATCTGTTGTGCCCGCATACGAGAATCGCACATACTCACCACCGTTGATCGGGTCAAACGCTATACCAGGAGTTGATATCACACCAGCTTCGCGGATCATTTGTTTACAAAAATCCACACTACTGTCATGAAAATCTTTAATGTGTGCATATAGATAAAACGCCCCATCCAACGAAGTAAAGCGATCAAAACCAACTTGAGGCATATGCTCCAGCATAATATCACGATTAGCAGAATATACTTCAACGTGTTTATCCAGCTCCTGTTTACAGTCCATAGCTTTTAGTGCCACATATTGAGATGGCGTTGGCGGGGACACAAAAAATGATCGAGACACTGACTGCATTTGATCTACCAAGTGATCAGGCACGACCATCCAACCTACACGCCAACCTGGCATAGAATAGTATTTTGAAAAACTATTAAGGACTACAACATTACTAGAGTGAGACAATGCCGTTGATATATCACACTCACCGTCATAGACAATGTTATGGTAAATTTCATCTGAGATAACCACAATCCCCCGATCATCACAATAATCAATAATTTTTTTATGCTCAGCGGGAGGTATAACTGAACCAGTTGGATTAGAGGGATTAATTAAAATAATAGCTTTAACATCAGATGATAGCTGTTCTAATTGTTTCAGGGTAATACAAAAATTATTATCTGCTGATGTTTCAATATATTTTAATTTTAACCCCAAGCTTTCAAAAGCAACTAAATAATTATTATAACATGGCAATGGAATAGCAATTTTATCACTAACATCTAACAATGCGACACAAGAAATCAGCACAGCAGACGATGCGCCATAGGTAATAATTACATTATCAGGTGAAACAGCCACGCCGTAGTCATCTTGATACATTCGACTGATACGCTCACGCAACGCAAGGATACCGTGCACTGACGAATACCCTAATACATCATCATACATAAGCTCTGAAAGTGCATCTAACGCAATCTTAGGTGCTCCTGTTCCTGGTGCTCCAACATTCATAGCCAGGAGGTCATTGCGTGTCTTTGAAACCTCCTCTGCATATGATGTAATAATCTGACTCACCGACTGCAATGAACCCCGCCTTGAAAACCGTATTGGCACTACACTCATACTAATCTCCAAAAAAATTATAATGTATATGCCATATTGTAGACCAATCGTACGATAATTTCTCCAGAAATTAGTAAACTTCGATCAAACCGCGCTCTTGTTTTTAGTAATATATCTTAATGAGCGTAGCAACGAAGCAATCCAGGCCACTGTCATTGCGAGGCTCGTTAGCTGATGGTGATCCAAACCTTTGTCATTGCGAGGCGCGTTAGCAACGAAGCAATCCAGAAAGATAGTAATGCAAACCTTTGTCATTGCGAGATGTTTTAGGCGAAGCAATCCAGAAAGATAGTCATACAAACCTTTGTCATTGCGAGACGTTTTAGGCGAAGCAATCCAGAAAGATAGTCATACAAACCTTTGTCATTGCGAGACGTTTTAGGCGAAGCAATCCAGGCGGAGCCAAGCGTGCGTCATTTTAATTTTGCATGCCTGATGGAGGCGTGCCGTCCCCGCAGTCCTTAGAGCCGAATTTCCCACATCCCACTTTGTTTTCTCCGATGGTCTTGCATGTTGCGCTTTTATCGTAGTGCACTTATACCAAAAATATAAAAAGCGATAATCAGTAAAAGACTCCATTTAACTCGGCAATTTAATATTTTTTTAATATTCCAATGGTATTGTAGGCAAAACTTGAAAATAATCACGTCATGTCCCATAAAGATAAAAAAATACAGCACAGCTGGAAACCTCCCAAACAAAAACCCTACCGGCGTCACACACCCAAAAGCACCCACCCCCCCTTGCGAAATAACTTTCAGGCTGCCGCAGGCTGAACGCCGTATCAACGTTAGTCTTAATCCTAGTCTAAGCGCACGTCTTCAATTTATATCATTTATAAGCAGTATTAAGCGCCCAAGGATACACCCAGAATCACAGGGCATCACAGAATCACAGGAGCATGAAGGAGACAAGCCTCACTCTGAATGTCCGCAATTATTTTTCAATAAACAAGAACGGCAGCCACCCCAAGAAATAACCAACGAACTCGACACGCCGCCAAAAGAAAAAAATAAAGTGAAGATCCATGTCTACTTACCGCAAACTAGCCCCATGCATTGATATTGTGGCAGATCCTTGTGCCGATCATTGAGTAGATTTACAGGTAGGTTTGCAGTCGATGCCCTCCTCGCAATGACAGTGGCAGTTAGCCTGGATTGCTTTGTCGATGCTCTCCTCGCAAAGACAGCAGTGTGGATTGCTTCGTTGCTAACGCGCCTCGCAATGACAATGGTGGTTAGATATAATGATCTTTAAAGGATACCAACTCAAAAAGACATGGCGATGTGGCCAAACATCACTAGAAACATTAATTGGTGGTAAACAAAGCTGGTAGGAAAAGTTTTTAATCAAGACAGGCCTGACAGTCACTTGTTGGAAAACAACGAAACTGTCAGATCAAGTGTGAACTACCAAAATCAACCCTTCTAAGAGGTAGGAGGTTATGGTTGTTGTTGTGGTTGTTGTGGTTGTTGTGGTTGTTGTGGTAGATTGGCATTATGCTGACCTAGATGGGCAGCAAATAAAAAAGCAGGTTGTTGTTGTGGTTGTTGTGGTTGACCTAGAAAGGCAGCATTGGCAAATAAACCAGCACCAGCAGGTTGCTGTGGTTGAGCTGGACGATTCAGCATCCTTTCAAGCTTCTGTTTTAATGTTTTAGCGCGATTCCTTTGATGCAAACCAAATTCATAAGAGTCCAAGACAGCAAGGAGTGCCCGTGCCCGACCCCGGTTTTCATTACCAGCAGCACCACCAGCACCAAATTCTCCAATCAAGTAAAACAGCGCTCTGGATTTACCTTCATCTCCAGCGTTATGGAGCGTTAAACCAGGTCTATTGCTATTCAAGTGGGCTTTTAACCCCTTAAGAAATTGATTATCAAAGCGTTCATTTAATGCAGCATGCTCAGGAGCTGACAAATCAACAGCAATATTACTATCATTACTATCATTCAGTATCTTAACTTGTTGAGCTAATTTTTGTAATCCAGACTCAAGTTGTCGTTTTGTTGTAGGCAGACTTTCGTAGTTAGAGTCAGCTACTCTTTTTCTCTTCGACATGGAAACACCCTCAATGTAAGCTTCTTAAAAAAACACCTAATGTACACATGATCACTAGGCAACATAAATGGATGACGACCATACCGATTGCCAGATGACAAAACAACTTAAGAAAACATTAAATGGCATACTTAATCAACACACCGCCGTTCGCCCTGAGGAGACAGCACAGCTGTCGTCTATAACGGGTCGCCCTTGCTTGATGCCAAGCAGAATAAATATTCATGGGATTACAGGAGATTACAGGGGATCATGAACATTTATATATATTTATATCAATAAATTATACTATAATATCAGTACCCAATTAGATAACGTATAGTATACTGCTAATTATTACATTAAAAATAGGAGCTACCGTGTCTAACAACAATAACATACATCACGTTGCAGATTTACAACTATTAGCCGAAATACAAAAGCATGAAAGTCTCACAAAAGTGTCTAAATCACTAGACCTGACTCAATCAGCAGTCAGCCAAAGAGTTCGGCGCGCTGAAAGGGAGCTGGGGTTTAAATTAATCACAAAAGTAGGTAATAAAATACTATTAACTGAAGAAGGCATTATTCTTGCCTCTTTTTGGGATAAGTTTAATAGCCAACTGATCAATGTTGAATATGCAATAGACGGAATTAGAGACGGCCTTACTCAAACCATTCGCATTGCCTGCATCCCTCCAGCAGTTCATTATATAACTAGCGCGATTTATCATTACTACGAGCATTACCCTGATATTAAAGTGATTTGTGAAAAATATCATCCAGAAGAAGTATATGATAAAATTGTTGAAGGTTACTTTCAGCTAGCATTAACTATGCATCATGCTGACCATAAAAATATTATAAAAACACATTTAAACACAGAATTTTTTGGGTTTTATGCAAGAAAAGATCATCCGTTAACGAGGAAAAAAAATATTCAGTTTTGTGACCTTGTCAATATGAAGTATGTCGCAATGGAAGCATCGATTAAAACAACAAAATATTTAAATAAGTTTTTTTCCCAAAATAATACAGCTCCTTGCATTCAGTACATTGTTCATGACATCTCAAATATGATTGCGTTATTAGCTAAAACAGACCTTATATCAGTAGAGTCTTCATATTACTTACGCCCAGCGATTGAAGCAGGTGATATTGTAAAGCTGGATGTTGATATGAGCGACTACCCAGTAATGACATATGATTGGTGCTTGCTCCGAAACAAGGAGAGAGAACTAACCCAGCTTGACCATGAGTTTGCGGATTTCATTATTAAAGATTTCCCAAAAGACTGAGGTCAAAAATAAAAATAGGGCATGCCGAATTAGTGTGTCCTTCTTGGTGCGGAGCGCTCATTTCTACGCATACTAACTGCAATTACAATTTTAATCTTTCAAAGATGATCTATTTTCAATCGTTAGATAGAACCTATCGATATTGCTTATGGTCGTTATCATTTCATAAAGCTCACAAAGCTTTCTATATGGATTTCAATGATACTAAATCAATAAGCAGTTACTATCGACTTCACCTTAGTTTCACAGAAGTGAAAGTGATTGTTTTAGCATAATGACAGGCATCAATGGCATTAAAACTAAATGGACCTTAGGCTATTGGTTGATCGTGCTGAATACTACTGGCCTGCTTAGCTTGGCCCCAAAATTAATGTTAATTTAATATTTAATATAATGGCGGCATGTTATATTTAGCGGATTACGCGTTATAAGCTATTAAGTCAACAATAACAATGGAGAATTTATCATGCAACCAATAGAAAGAAAATTAACTGATACTTATACAAATATTCAATCTTATTTCAAGATTCTATTGATGATATCTATGTTGAACATGTCTGACTCCATAGCACCATCAGGCGAACCAACATCTGCTCCAACTACACCCAAAAATAATCAGCCTTTTTCTAGGACTAGTGCATATAATGCCAACTCATTTCGGTACTTTTTTGCACCATTATTCTGCTCCTTTATATTATGTGTTTTGGGGGCACTGATTAAGCAGGTCTTTGATAACAAGTGTCCTGGCAAAACACATAGCGAAGGAGAAGGATCACAGAGAACTACACCAGCATCAGAATTAACACCAGAACCAGCATTAGCATCAGCATCAGCATCAGCATCAGCATCAGCATCAGCATCAGCATCAGAATTAACACCAGCAGCATCAGAATTAACACCAGCAGCAGCATCAGAATTAACACCAGCATCAGCAGCAGCAGAATTAACACCAGCAGCATCAGAATTAACACCAGCAGCAGCAGCACCAGCATCAGCAGCAGCATCAGCATCAGCATCAGCATCAGCATTAACAGTAAATGCAGCAGTCGTATTATTAGGAGAAAGAGTAACAGAAAGTACAACTAGTGCTGGTATTCCAATTGCAACTAAAATAGAACCTGCAACTTTTGCTACCGAACCTTAAGATTCATACAAATTGTAGGCAAATTATTTACTCTGCCCTAACTGTTCTATTTATTGTTCGAAGCAACACCATCTGCCTTCGCATTTTTCCCCACAACGCTGTCGCGTCTTCCCAATGAAAACATAGAGCCAGCCATAATGCTTGATGAAAAACTCCAACCCTTAATTCCACCAATTACTTCATCTAAATTCAGATAAGTTGTGAGTGCAGCGTAATCGGGTGCTTTTTTTATTATTTTATTTAATTTCAATAATGTTTTATAACTTGCACTAGTACTAGGCATACATTTCTTCTGTGCTCTGCTAGATAAGCAGTCTACGACCTCTATAAGGGATTTGAAATATTTACCATCAGGATCCTTGAATATTCTATCTAACTGAGAGGAATTGGTTGAATTTTTCTCATAATAGCTATGCATATGCCGCACCAAACAGTATTCTTGAAGCCAATCATGTTCCGTTTTCTCAGCCTCTTCCGGATTATTTGTACCACCTGCGGTCTCTTCCGCTCCACCTGTTGCCACTGGCTTTGAGATAATTGCCTTTGTTAAGATCTCAATGAGTGTTTTAAAATTTTCATCTCGTTGATAATAGCCACCTTCCCTTACCTCCATCTCTTCATCTTCACCTTGCTCTGGCTTTGCTGCCGCCCATGCATCTGCCGTTTCCCATGCCTTTGCATATTCCTCTTCAGCTTCTGTTGTCAATCTTTTTACTTCATCCTCAAGAACTTGATCATCAACAGAAAAAAGCTTACTGAGAATTTCTCTTTCTATATCACTATGTGCAACATATTTACCGGGTGATGCTAATTGTAACAAAGCAACTTTAACGCTCTGGTTGTTGTTAAGTTTTATGGTATTTGTTTCGTCTGGTGTTTGTCTTAGATTTTCCTCACTGCCTTCAACTATAGGTAGTAATTCTTTAATGAGAGTATCCTGCAGTCTCCAGATATTTGGATTTTGTAGTTTTTCTCTCAAAAGATATCTGTTCGATCCCTCGATGTATTCAAATGGATCTCCGAATTGAATAGTCCGATTGTTTTCAAAATCTAACAACGAAGTAGTAAATAAATCATTCATCATACTAAGTGCATTAATCACTATTTCATATTTTTTTTGAACTTTATGGTATGGATTAGTTTTTTCTATGGGCATATTTATTCTCTATGTATTTGTTACTAACCTCCTGGAATATTTGATCTGTTTTACATGACATTACTATTGGATATAATAATAATCATAGTGTATTGGTATGATGTCAAAATAGCCTTTATTTGTAACACTTTAGTTACAAAACAACGCAGTAAGCAGTGCTCTATTAGATAACCTTAAGCTTTGTCTCAATAAACGTGAGCGCTGCTTTTGTTTTTTAATTAAAGCATTTGACGGCCAAAATCATTCAACATGGGCGATTAATATTGCTGCTTTGACCTTTTCGTCAATACTAAAATTGTTAACGAGGAGGTCATACCATAAGGTTAGTTTTCTTTTTTTACTATCTCTATGATACGCGCCGTACCTGTATAATATTTATCGTTTAATTGAGCGATTATTTGATTTAGCTCATCAAGCTTAATACACCGTCTATATTGTTGTAATACTATACCGGCTAAACCTTAAGGTAATATTACTTGAATGGAATGGAATTGATGATTATATATGTAACCCATTGATTCGTACTCAAGAGGGTGCACTTAATATGGCAGACTATTTGTTAAAAGGGCGCCACAACCAAGCGCTTCGCCATCTACTCCTGCCGGCGGTATCGTGAGGAGCAACGCGCTAGCTTCACCTCAATACACTACGAAGCAGAGAATCATTAGAAGCTGAACATAGTATTTGTTATATGCTCGTCATTTTCGAGTCTATGGCCCCTCCACTAAGGCTAAAGTTTCCAAGCAGACCTGTACTCGGAAATTGATAGTAGATTTACAGTTAGGTTTGCAGTCGGTGTGCTACCAAAAGCAGAGGTATCGAAGATATCTACCAAAACAGACCAACGCCGTCATTGCAAGGCGCGTAACGATACTGTCATTGCGAGAAGTGTAACGACGAAGCAATCCAGGCCAACGTCATACTGTCATTGCGAGAAGTGTAACGACGAAGCAATCCAGGCCAACCTCATTTTGTGCCTTGACCACGAGATCCATATATGAACTCCTGGACCACGATGCCTGCGCACGGGGTGACAATAGCAATGTCATTGCGAGGGGTGACACGTCACAGGCACTGTCTCCTCAGGGCGAACGGAGTATATTGATAATTATTTATGACTCTTTCGAGCTATTTGTCATCTTCTTATCACCATCAAAGGCTTCCTCTGGATCTTCAAGATTTAGTTTTTGAAACCGGTTAATAAAATTAGATACACTAATAATAAAAGATACAAATACTGCAAACTGTATCGCAAGAACAAAGTAATTAGAGCCAGCAATCAAGCCGATAACAACAGATACCAAAATAAACTGTAACTGCATAATAGAGTTTTTATTATTTCTAAATCTAACGACAGAAAACACACCAAGCAATGCAAATGCTCTAGCTAAATTTTCACCAACTAAAAATATAACCATCGCCACACTTACAGATAATATAATAGAGGTATACATGGTTCCATAAAAGTCAGCAAAAAACATACTTCTGTCATGACATGTTAGCTCATAAACTTTAAACACAAAAAAAGTCAATATCACCGGGATGAAAAACATATATAAAATACTGACCTCAGAGGTATTAACCTGGTTGCCATGTGCTAAAAACTTTAATATAAACTCATTACTCATTGCTCTTCCTTAAAGTCAATCCGAAAAAATCACTGCATCTTAACATCAACTGGCACTCCAGGAGACAGCTCATGCAGCCTTTCAGTGGAGCTAGGCAACACTCTTAGCGTTACCAAGTATTCATTAGCTATAGGGTGAGCCAATCCCTTAACATTACTACTATATATCCCAGAATTAACAGACATCGATTGCAATTCAATATAAGTTATTACTGCATCTAGAGGTTCATGTTCCTGACCCTTTACATAAACCAATGCATGCTGCCCCAAACTCAGACCATTGATATGATCCATAGAGAAATAAGCATCAATCTCATCAACATTATTATCTCTCAAAATTAATAGCGGCTGCGATCGTGAGACTCTATCATTTTTATATATATCTACTGATAATACATCTCCATTTATAGGTGAACTAACCTCATAAAACATTAATTGGTGTTGCAATGTCAAAATGTTATTTTTTATTGAGTCAATTTTCATTTTAATTTTATCAATACGAGAAGATTCAGCTATAGAACTAGATTGTAACTTCTTAAGCATGCTATCAAGCAGCAATAATTTATTTTTCTTATCTTTTATCTCAAGATTTGTATCTATACTATCAAATGATATTAACTTATCGCCTAAAGAAATTTTTTGTCCAACTCTAACGCCAACCGAAGTTACTGTTGCATCGATAGGAGAATTAATAGTTACTTCGGTTGGGCGCAGATAAGCATAGTCACTAGAAACGTAGTATTGCGTAAAAAAAGAAGATACAAATAATGCCAGTATAAAAAATAAAAGCGTAACAACAATCCATACAATTGAATAAAACAATCTGTTCATTTAAGTTCCTTATAATTATCCAACATCCATTCATGCAACGACTCGCCGCCTATTAACTGACGCTGATATAAACCATGTAATACTATACGTGCAAACCTTTTATCTTTGTATTTGCTAACAAGATTTACAATGATATCTTTTATCCTTTGATTGTATACAGGCACATAGACTTCATATCTTCGCAAAAAATTAGCTGCATTCATATTACCACTACCTATATAAATATCAGGATCGCACCCCTCCACTTCAAAACAAATAATGCGACTATGCTCTAACATTGAGCCAAGATACCTATAAACCTGAATGTTTTCCTGAGTATAAATAGTAACAACACGGCGAATACACAGCTCTATTTTTACACCACACTGCGCTGCCTGCTTCAACTTATCGATTAACGGCCCATAAGTTAAATCATTTGTTTTAATAAAAATAGAAACACTTAATCCAGCATGAGCCTTATTAATAAGGTCGTGTATTTTATCATATAAACATTCTTCCAAATTAATCTTACTTATCCATAAAGACTGCAAAACTACATCATCAACCTTATTTTTATCTAAAAGAACCTTAAATAAAGAATCAAGATCGGCAACAACACTAGGACTCCTAGTAATTAATAATAAGTCATTATATTTTTTTGCATGTGACTCATTCCAGTTGCCAGTCCCTATCATTGCAATATCTTGCCTATCAGGGTCAACAAACTTAATTAATGACCATTTTGCATGATGCTTATTATCAACATGAGAAATACATATCCTGGCTCCAGCATCTTCAAAGTGACGAACTAAGTCAATATTATTTAACTCTTCATACTTAGCTCTAACCTCAATTACTAGTGTCAATTTAATATTACACTCAAGTATCTGATTAAATATTTCAAACATGACACCATTATCTACAACTCTATATACCGTCCAGACTATCTCTTCAATTCCGCCATCCGTTAATAGCGATTTCATAAACATAACCAGGCTATCATAAGAGTAAAAAGGGAAGTTCAGTAAGTGATCTTCTTTTGGAGTAATATTTAATGATGTCTTTTCTCTAATAAATGACTCTGATGAAATATTACATAAGTTAACTAGCGACTTATGCAGTTTTTTCCACGGAGTAAATAACACACGATCTATAGTTATTTTTTTAATTGCCATGATCTTATTGACCTGATCTGATGATTGCAGGCAAACAGTACTATGCTCTTCGTATGGTTGACGCTTATAGTAATCACGTATCTCTACAATAGATGTTAGAATTGATTTTTTTCTTTTTCTGAAAACTCTAACTAAATTAATACTAGGCTCTGATAGGTGAGACATATTTAATAAATATATATTCCTGCCACCCAATAAAGGGTCATAGTGCAATAATGAATCTGCTAAATAACACCGGTCTTGCAAACAGCAGTATGTCTCCCCAGAAGCAATGCCATTCAACATAACAGATACAGCGCTTGGCTCATTTCCTGACAACTGATCTAACATTGACTCATCTTGAGGATGCATTATCAATCCAATTTCATAACGAGCCTGGATTTGATCTAGAGTTTCATAAGCCAGCGTGGTGAGTGCTACAAAAAATTTATCTAAAGATTTATTAACATCTTTTTGCAGATCTAAGTTAAACTCAGCGGTTGGATAATCACACTCAAAATATTCTAACAATAGATCATTTAAAATATTAAAATAAAAAACTCTCTCAATAGGATCATTAAGGTTTCCCGCCATCTCCAGCACATCATTAATATACTGCAGTTTTTCTCGACAATGACTCATAACTACTTCTTTAAATAAATACGATTCATAAACTCTAATCAATAACCTCTGCTAAAGAGTTATAGCTACCTGCTTGCTTTAAAATACTATGAATATCTATTAATGACCAATATTCTTTTATTTTATTGTCTTGCATTCTATATGTATTAACCCCAGAAAAATTAACCTCCTCATTTGTTGGCTTGGTTTCAAAAAAACTACCCATATGAGTACCAGATGCACGCCATCGACAAACAACCTTATCATCTTCAGCAATAAAGTCACGCCAAAATAGAATTAAGTCAGGAAAAGCCTCAAACCATTTATCTATAATATTATTCAATGTCATTTTGCCATAATGCAATGTCATGGGAGTACGAAAAACACAGTCATCTGCAACCCACCTATCAATTGCTGTTAGGTCTCGCCGCTCCCACAGTTCTTTAGAAAACATCTGAATCTGCTCTTTACATGTTGTCATTATACTCTCCTTGTAATATTAACAATAAATCATCTTCCGATAATATAGACACTCCTAGAGATTCAGCCTTCTTTAACTTAGAGCCAGAAGCTTCTCCTGCAAGCAAGTAATCTGTTTTCTTAGAAACACTACTGCTAACCTTAAAACCTAATTGCATTAATTTATCTTTAGCATATTCTCTACTAAATGCCGACAGGGTTCCTGTTAGCACTATAGTTTTACCTGTATATTTGGTTTTTTTTATTTTATCAACCGGTGACCAAGCAACTCCATGACGCATTAAAGATTCGATTAAGTCTACATTATGTTGCTGCATAAAAAACCCTATAATGTAATCAGATACTACAGGTCCTATCTCAGGCACATGCTCTAGATCCTCTCTAGATGCTGCCATCAATAATTTTATATCACCAAAATACAATGCAAGCTGTCTTGCTGTAGCCTGCCCTACCTCTCTTATTCCTAAAGAATAAATAAACCTATCTAATGTTGTTTGTTTTGAACCCTCAATAGAGTCTATCGCATTTCTTGCTGATTTATCCCCCATTCTAGGCAACTCAAGCAGGTCATCTATAGTTAAAGAATACAAATCATCAACACTATTAATCTTCTTGGCATCTACCAATTGCTCTATTAACTTATCACCAACCCCATCTATATTTAAAGCTTTCCGCGAAACAAAATGATTAACCGACTGTATACGCTGGGCTGGACAATATAAACCACCAACACATCTAGCTACGGCTTCATCATCATTCTTAATAACATCTGAATTACATGCAGGGCATTTTAATGGCAATATGGCTTTAACTGTATTTGCAGGTCTGGAATCTAAAATAACACATACAACTTCAGGGATAACATCACCAGCACGTCTAACTGAAACAGTATCTCCAACCCTAATGTCCTTACGCGTTAATTCTTCAAAATTATGTAAAGTAGCATTACTTACAGTAACACCACCTACGAATACAGGCTTTAATCTTGCAACAGGGGTTATAGCGCCCGTCCTACCAACTTGCCACTCTATATTTAATACTTTGGTATACTCTTCCTGTGCTGGAAACTTATGTGCTATTGCAAATCTTGGTGCACGTGACACATACCCTAGCAATTTCTGTAAATCCAAATGATTAACCTTATAAACAACACCATCTATCTCATACGGCAAATCATTTCTTTTAATTAAAATATCCTTATAGTATTTAAGACACATCGAAATATCATCAACGGTCTCAACCAAATCAGAAACAGGCAAACCCCAACTGCGAAGACTCTCTAACATTAAGTCATGCCTAGTCCATAAGCTATCACTGGGATCATAGGCTCCATATGCAAAAAATGACAATGGCCTATTAGCTGTTACTCTTGGGTCTAGCTGCCTAAGACTTCCTGCTGCAGCATTACGAGGATTAGCAAATACTTTACCATTACTTGATAACGCCTCATGATTTAAAGCATTAAAACCAGATATCGGCATATAAACCTCACCCCTTATTTCAATGGTGTCAGGTATATTATTGCCTACTAACTGCAATGGAATTATAGATATAGTCCGAACATTATGTGTAACATTCTCACCAGTTAAGCCATCCCCTCTAGTTGCCGCAGATATTAAATGGCCTTTTTCATAAAGCAAATTAACTGCCAAGCCATCTAGTTTTGGCTCACAAACATAACTTATATGATCTAATATTCCAGTGCGATGCATAATTCTAGCATTAAATGCAAGTAACTCTTCTTCAGAAAATACATTATCTAAAGATAATAATGGCTTCATATGGGATAATTGAGAAAACTCAGATATAGGCTGCGAACCAACTCTTTGGGTTGGTGATGCATCCATAATAGCACTTGGATATTTACTTTCTAAAGATTGAAGCTCTCTAAACAAATCATCATATTTAGAATCAGATACAATTGGACTATCTAAAATATAATAGTGTTTACTATATTTTTGCAGTAATGATATCAGCTCTAGAATACGCTTATGATCTTTGGTTGCCGACATAAAAATCCATCTCTTAGGAATACTCGCCAGCAAATAGGTCTTGTGTCTGGCAACTTGTTACATACTGATCAATCTGACTATGCAAATTAACTAACGTATCTGTAGTGAAAATATTATTACTTGAATCATAAACACTACCACCTAAGTCTTCAACTATTCCATCTATTGTATGAAGCAAACTATCGAACGCAGCCTTAGGATCACCAGCAAACTCAGACTCCAAGAAAAACGCAAGACCTGATGTAGTAAACCCACCCATTTTAGCTAATTCAAAGGTTCCAGGCGCAAGTAATGAAGCACAGCTAAATAATATATCACCATCTGTATTACCCGAATCATAACAATGAAATATTTGATGCTTGCCAAAACGTAAGCCATTTGAGAGCAAAGCCTGTAATAATTCATAACCACCATAACAACTGCCATCTGCAGCTTTTACATACAAAGTAATAATAGGACCAGGGGCTGTCGTTTTTTTAATAGCTCCTTCTAAATTAGCACTTTGATGAGTATTCACATTGGAGACTTCTGCTGTAGCTACCTTATTGTCTGTGGATATTTTATCGCCAACACTACTACTCTTATTTTGAACTGAAGCATTCAAGCCAAGAATATCATCTGCACTTTCCAGCTCATCTTCTACTGTATATGTATCAACCTCTTTCTTTACAGTCTTTTTTGGCATACTTGCTTTGCGCTTAGCTGATGAGCCAGATCTTAATACAGGCTCTCTTCTAACAGTATTGCGCCTTGACCTAGTATTGCCTGACTTATGCTTAGGTGAACTTAACGTTCTAAATAACAACACTAATAATACTGCGATAATAACAACTAAGGATATAATTAACTTCATAACAGATTCCCTTTCACCTTGCTTATATTGAACTTATTCTGCCATTTCCATAGCAGTATCCATATCTACCGAAACCAATCTTGAAACTCCAGCTTCCTGCATAGTTACGCCAAGCAAGTAATCAGCCATACTGATAGTTACCTTGTTATGACTAATAACTAAAAACTGAATACTGCCTTCCATAGCTTTTAATAAATTACAATAACGACCAACATTCACATCATCCAGAGGTGCATCAACTTCATCTAAAATACAAAATGGTGCTGGCGTTAATTTAAACATAGCAAATACTAGCGCAATAGCGGTTAGTGCCTTTTCACCACCGGATAACATATGGATAGTTGCATTTCTTTTACCTGGAGGTTGCGCCATAACCTGCACGCCGGTTGTAAGGTAATCAGCCTCGGTTAACTCCAAACAAGCTTTACCGCCACCAAAGATAGTTGGAAACAGCTCTGAAAAAGTTTTATTCACGGCATGAAAAGTATCTTTAAACATTGACCTAGTGCTTTTATCTATTTTGCTAATTGCACCTTCTAAAATGGATGTTGCCTCAGTTAAGTCGGCATGCTGCTGCGCAAGATATGCATCTCGCTCACTTAAAGTTTCATATTCATCTATGGCTGCTAAGTTAATTGGTCCTAAACGCTCCATCCGCTGCACTATTACTGCCAACTGACTCTCCCAAGACGCCACATTAACATCCTCTGGCATTTCAGAAAGCAAATGCTCTGGTGTTTTCTTTAAAATCTCTAATTGCTCCATAATAGTAGCTTGTCTAACTATTAATGCTTGCTCATCCATTCTCTCATTTTGCAGCAACTCTTGTTGAATCTTATATTTTTTATCTAATTGTTGTCTTGACTGGTCTAGCTGCCTTAATGATTGCTGACAGTCTTGCAGCTGATCTTTAGCTGTATGTAGTTTTGCCTCTATCGCCATTCTCTCATCTAGCTGATGCTCTAATTGCTTTCTAACATCTTCAATTGGGGACCCAGTTTGAGATAATTGCTGCTTTAAATTGGTGTGTTTCTCACTCACTTGAGCTAATTGCTTTTCTTCACGGGACACTGTTTGCTGCAATAATTCTAATTGTTGAGCCTGATGCCTTGATCTTGATTCAACCTGGTCTAAAGTAGACTGGTGTTTTTGGACAAGAGAACGCGAATTAACTAGAGTAGTGTCAATTGAGTCTCTATTGGATTGCAAGCTATCTTTATTCTCTTGCTGTGTGACCAAAAGATCTTGTAGTGTTACGAGCCCTTCTTGCTGATCTTTAATTTGATCATTCACAACTTGGCTTCGCTGTGCGTATTCAGCTAAGGTTGCTGTAATTCGAGCTTGTTGCTGCAACATAGATTGTTGTTTGTTTTTTTCAGCATTAAGCGCTGCGTGCGCCTGACTCTGCATATCAGTTAGCGTTTTAAACTTAACATGCTGCTCTTCTCTTTGTGATTCCAATAATACAAGCTTAGCTTTTGCTTCACCTTCGTTATCTTTTAATTTTTTTAATTTAAGTTCTGATGTTGAAATATCACCTATTAATTTATCTATTTCAGCTTGCCTAACTAATACAGAATCCTGCGCCGATGAACCCTTAACTACACGCAGCCAATTAGCTCCAAGCCAAGCACCCTCCTGTGTAATAATAGATTCATCAATACTTAAGTGTTCTCTTAGAGACAAAGCCTCTTCTAAAGTACTAACTGCATAAATGCCATTAACCCATTGTTCTATAGGCCAATCAGATTTAACTTTACTTGCTAATAATGATACTGAAGCCAACATACTTGCAGCACTTGCAGATGTTGATGCTACAGCAGCACACGTTTGATCCAATAGTAGTAAGCTACCCTTCTCTAGCTGATTAGCAGCAGAGGCAAGATCTAGAGTATTATCTACACATTGAGCCTCCATACACTGGCCTAAAACCCATTCAACAGCAAGCTCCCACCCAGATTCAACATTCAAATGTTGACCCAATTTCTTGGTATTGCTTAAGTTTTGCTGATCAAGCCACTTAGCTATATGAGCACTATCATCCCCTAAAGCTGCCTGTTGCAATGCATCTAATGATGTATGCCTTGCTTTTAATTGTTGCAATGTATGACTTTCTGTTGATACTTCAAACTGACTATCAGCCTGAGCTTGACGCTGAGTTGCAATACTGTGAGAGATATCATCCATAGCTTGTTGCAGAGAATCTCGCTGAACAATTTGATCGTTATACTTACTTTCTAGATCAGCAATAATCTCATCATTCGATACCCCTTGCAGGCTTAACTTTTCAGCCTCAAGATCATCGCTCTTCTGTATTAACCTAGCTAACTCATGCTCAAAATGGTTAATATTATTTTGAGATACTTCTATTTTTTTAGTGCTGTTAGCTATATCTTGCTGAGACTTGTCCCACGCTGACCGCCACTTACTATATGCTTGGTCGGCACTTTGCAGTTCGTTTTTTGCCGTAGACAAATCTTTTGTTAAGCTATCTAACGAGGGCCCTAAGTTTTTTGATTCATTATTAATATCTAAAATCATTGCATGCTGCTTTGCAATACTTTGTGTTAGCTCGTCCTGATTGGATGAAGCTGTAAGTAATTCTTGCTGCCAAGTAGATACTTGCTGTTCATGGTGCTTGATTTGCTGCTCCAGCCTAGCAATAGACGCCCCTAATGAATAAAATGCTTGCTGAACTTCATTGTGACCATCAGACAATTCAATTTCTTGAGATCGACTTTTCTCAAGACTAGCCTCTAATGATCGCTGCATAGCTATAGTTTCATCACATTTGCATTGCGTCTCACCCATAGATTGATGCTTTACATTAATTTTATCTTGCAACTCACTCCACTGTATTGCTTTTAACTGAGCATCAAGCAGCTGACTTTGCTCTTGATATTCGTTGTATCTTTTAGCTGCATTAGATTGTCGTTTTAAATGACGCAACTGCTTGGTAAGCTCTTCCCTAATATCATTTAATCTATCCAAATTATCACGTGTACGCTGCATGCGATTTTCAGTTTCACGTCTACGCTCTTTGTATTTAGATATACCAGCAACTTCTTCTATATGCGACCGCAATTCTTCTGGCTTAGCTTCAATTAATTTTGAGATCATACCTTGCTCAATAATTGAATAACTACGTGGACCTAAACCTGTTCCTAAAAACAAATCTAATATATCCCGCCTTCTTGCAACTACATTATTAATAAAATAACGAGAAGAGCCATCACGCTCAACTTCACGTTTAATTGATATTTCATCAAACTGCGCATACTCACCGCCTAAGTGACCCTTAGCATTATCAAAGATTAACTCTGCAGAGGCCTTACCTACAGGTTTGCGTGAAAATGTACCATTAAAGATAACGTCAGCCATTGATTCGCCACGCAAATTTTTAGCCGATCTTTCACCTATAACCCACCTAATAGCATCAACAATATTAGATTTACCACAGCCATTTGGACCTACAATAGCATTCATTTTTCCAGGAATAGGGATAGTTGTGGCATCGGCAAATGATTTAAAACCGCTAATTCGAACTGACTGTAACTTCATTAACTTCTCACTGTTAACTTTCTATTAATGTTATATGGATAATTTGCACAGTCTACATAATATATAGTCATTTGAATAGAAAAATTAACACCTATTTTATTTTAATAATAACGCGCCACCACGAAAGTTAAGTGGTGAATACATTGTTAATATAGAGAAATCTACAAGATACTAGCTCTACAGCTCAGCCATAGAGTCAGCACATAGTATAAAAGTAATGACAGCGAAGTCCATATCAAGCACTAGATGACGAATTCATCTCACCCTGAATTACGCTATAGGATTTAACCCATGGATGCAGGTTCTGCAAAGTAGTGCTGAAATTATTAATTGCAAGCTTAGCACTTCCAGATGACGCATAATCGCCATAAACTAATACATACCAAGGCGCACCATGATAGCTTGACTCATAAACACTACTTTTAGCCCCAATATTATTTTGCTGAACAAACTTCAATACTGCTGACTTATTTGAGCTACCCATAAGCTGAACTGCATAATGTGATGGCTTTATATTCAAAAGCTTAGCTGTAGAAGTTAATGCTTCATCTTGAGTAGCTAACAAATGGTCAGATACTGGCATAGCATCTCCAGAAGATTTGGTTACAGGAGGGGCTCCTGCTAACAACCTAGGGTCTTGGTCTTCATTCTGACTTAATACTTTAGATTCAGAAGAGCTAGCCTTAGTTAAATCACTAGATGCGTCTGGATTAGAAATTGCTGTTTGCTTGCTTTGTGCTAACAGCTGCTGCGCTTTAATTGCAAGCGGCTCACCCTTGCTTGCTGCACGCTGAATCCAAAGCATTGCAGTTTTTTGATCTTGCACCGTACCAATACCATAGTAATACATATAACCCAGAGCATACTCAGCATCAGAATTACCAGATAATGCGGCCTGCTGAACCTCTTCTAATGAACAGTTGTATTTTTGTAAATAAATATTACTAGAGCAAGCCTTAGCCGTCATAGTATTTTGCGACTTAGTTGCCTGAGGCTTTTCTTGTTGCGCACAACCTGATGCGACTAAGAATAAAGATCCAGTTACAACAATTGTTGAAACCTTTAATAAAACAATCATAGTTTTATGCATACAGCCCCCCTCAAGCATCATATAAAAACAAAACTATACTATACTGAAACAAACCCAAGCGCTACTATACATCACTACCTTAATAGTAATAGTGCGCGATCAATATAAGTTATTATTTTATAGTGCTTTTCAAGCCACGGCCACTGGCCGCTGTTGCGCTACGCCCACGACTATTGCGCTGCTTTACTCTTGTCGGAGCACCCGCAAATCCTCGCTTCCCACCCTGCCTAGTACCGCTTTTCTTAGGTGATGACTGACGCGGCGGCTTAGAACTTAGTCGGGTCAAAGGCACATCATGTATTGGCTCAAAACCGTCGATTAACTCACGTTTAATCACCTTTTGCAGAAGCCGCTCAATACCAGATAGCTGACACACCTCATCGGCGCTCACCAATGAAATAGCCTCACCTTTAGCACCAGCTCGACCAGTACGCCCAATGCGATGTACGTAATCTTCCGGCACGTTTGGTAAATCAAAGTTAACCACTTGCGGCAACAGCTCTATGTCTAACCCACGAGCAGCAACATCAGTTGCAACCAAAACGCTAGTTGTACCAGATTTAAAATTTGCCAAGGCCCTAACCCTAGCTCCTTGACTTTTATTGCCATGAATTGCATCAGCAATAACGCCAACTCCACTCAAGTATTTAGTCAACTGATTTGCACGACGCTTAGTCCGCGTGAAAACCAATGTCTTTTTCCATCCATAATCTGTCATGAGTTTAAATAATAATTCAGATTTCTTTTTAGCATCGACAGGGCACACCCAATGCTCCACGCTCTCTACTGTAGTGTTACCTGGGTTCAAGGATATTTCTACCGGGCTATTCACCAGACCCTGAGCTAATTGACGAATACTCTTGGAAAAAGTTGCTGAAAACATCAGATTCTGGCGCGCTGTAGGCAAAAAAGATAATATTTTTCGAATATCATGAATAAAACCCATATCTAACATTCTATCGGCTTCATCTAATACTAGAACTTTTAAGTTTTTAAACTTAACTGTGTTTTTGGAATACAGATCAAGTAAACGCCCAGGCGTAGCAATTAAAATATCCGCACCCTGACGCAGCTTCATCATTTGTGGGTTTATTTTAACACCGCCAAAGACAACCACTGAACGCAACCCAGTATGTCGACCATATGAGCTAACACTTTCACCTATTTGCGCCGCTAACTCACGCGTAGGTGCTAAAATCAGAACATGAACTTGATTTGCTTTCGCTCGCGGCTCTGTCAATAAACGCTCTAAGATTGGTAGTGTAAAGCTAGCAGTTTTACCTGTGCCAGTTTTAGCCGCGCCCATTACATCATGGCCACTCATAATCACTGGAATTGCCTCCAGCTGTATTGGTGTGGGTTTGGTATAACCTTCAGAATCTAAAGCTTTAATAATGGGATCTGATAACCCCAAAGATGAAAATGTCATGAATAATGCACCATTATGTTAAATGAATAAAAAGGCTGAAAGGAAAATTAATGAACAATCAGGGTACAGCATAATGCCACAATGTAAAGTAGTTTGTTTACTTAAACTACAACATACAATAATAAAATAATGGTAATACCGCTATCGCTAAACAATAATGCAGCAAGACAAACTAGAATTAACTTTAACATTATCACCTTAATATGATTATCTTGATTTAATTAAGGCAAAGCTTTTGCTTACTCCAACAATTTATATAAAAAATCTGAGCCTAACTTTATGATAAGAATGGATTTAACAAAAAAAATATAACCAACAACTATTATAAAAATTCTTTACAATTATCGCAGGTATAAGCATACCTAATTGAGTAAAAGAATCATTAAGAGAAGTGTTTTCTGTTATGTCACCACACCATAAGCATTAATTTATAACGGCAAAATTATACACTGAAAATAACGATTTTAAAAAGCCCATACTCTTACCTGTAAGACACAGTACATTTAAAAACAGATAGATCAAAATACAAACCTTAAGGACTCTTAATCTATTCACATTTTCTGTGGATAACTATGTGGAGAAACTTTACTTTAACACAAGAAGCGCTTATGAATTATGCAATCTACTTAGATTGATCAATTATTGATCTACTTTTTGTTCCGTCTTTTTTTGAAAAAATCCTTAAGAATATTGCTACACTCTACTTGCAAAATACCGCCTGTAAAAACAAGTTTTGTTTGCAAAACATTTAGCTCATCACACTTACCTTTACTGCTTATCATGCCCGCCCGTGGATCATATGCACCAAAGACCAAACGAGAAACTCTAGCATGCAATATAGCACCCAAACACATAAGACAAGGCTCAAGAGTTACATACAACGTAGCAGAAGATAATCTATAATTTTTTAAAATTGCCGCTGCATTTCTTAACGCAACAACTTCTGCATGCGCTGTTGGATCGCTTGTTGTAATAGAACTATTATGACCATATGCAATAATGTTATTTTCTATTACTACAACCGCACCAACAGGCACCTCACCTGAGGCTTCCGCCTTATGAGCCATTTGTAACGCACTTTGCATATAATCATCGTCACTGTACAACATGGGTTATCATACCGCCTATTAGGCTCACATTAAAATTAAAAAAAGCTAAAGTATCTTCTTAATAAGAGCATGTCAATTACTGTTTATTATCATAAAAAACACAATACAACTTCTTTTATAAAAGTTGATGACCTTTGTTCAACTGATTGATACTATAGCGCATATTAAAAAAGACAAGACAAGGCCTAACAACACAAAAATCATGAGGATATTTTATATGAAAATACTAACAACCAGCATTATATTAGCGACAAGTCTTTGCGCTATCTCAGCAACTATCGCAGACACCAGTAGTACAAAAACACTTAACGACGAACAGAAACTAGGGTACGCCATGGGGGCTGAAACTGCCAAATCATTTAAAGAGCACAACATTAAAATGGACCTTGGCTACTATAAAAAAGGACTGTCAGATACATACACTAATGCAACCCCACTAATGACCCAACAAGAGGTCACTCAAACGTTAGTCGACTTTCAAAAACAACAGCTAGCAGCCAGAAAAGTCACCCAAGATAAAGCAGCAACTAAAAACAAAGAGGATAGCGAGAAGTTTTTAGCTGAGAATAAAACCAAAGACGGTGTTAAAACACTAGACAGTGGTATTCAATACAAAGTAATAACTGCAGCCCCCAAAGATAGCCCTAAACCAGGCGAACAAGATATTGTGACTGTTGACTACGAAGGATCACTAATTGACGGCACAGTATTTGATAGCTCATATAAACGCGGCACTCCTGCAACCTTCCCTTTAAGTGGTGTAATTAAAGGCTGGCAAATTGCATTAACCCAAATGCCAGTTGGCGCTACATGGCTAATATATATTCCTTCAGACTTAGCTTATGGGGAAAATGGAACACCCGATAACTCAATAGGAGCAAATCAGGCTTTAATTTTTAAAGTTCACCTAATTAGCGCTACGCCACAGACAACAACAGAATAGACGAGCAATAACTATGACCAAGCTATGCGACTTACAAAAAACTATACAATCAATAGATATATTAAACAAAGGTAAAGCTTTACTTAAAGATGAAAGCGCGCAGCTTGGTCTTGATTTCACCACTCAAGAAATAGACCACATATATAATAGTTTCATATACCTAAATAAAAACCCAAGTAGCACTGAACTTAAACTCTTACATCAACTACAATCAAGCCACAACACTACAGCAACATTAACCACCAAGTGGACAATAGATGGTACAACTCAGCAAAATACTATAACTGATATAATTAATAGTACCGCGCACAATCTACAATCAGACTCAATACAAGCCAACTTATATAAAGATAGTATAAACATCACAACAAATAAAATAGCTGCATTTTGCCACCTAGCAACAGCTCACCTGCAAATACCAGAGCTAAAGCAACCATGGACAGATCAAACTTCAAAACTAAACTCCATGCCAACACCACTAGATATAATACAAGCAACAACAAAAACAATATCTCTTAACAACAAACTAAATATACCAAGCATTGCAGGATTCTTTAGAACATTTGAATTATCCATACCACAAACAGTAGGGCACATTACTCGCAGCTACTACAAACCATTGCAGCTAACAGGGTATATTGAATCTAACAACACACAAAAAAACAATACCAAGAATATTCAAGTAGGGGATAAAATTATTATATTAGAGGACAACCCACCCCCTAACGATAAAGAACGATCAACCAATTTAAAAGCAATCCATGAAACAATAAATTATTGCAAAAGCCTAGGATCAAACAACCCTATATCTAGCACCTATGAAATAAATTCTACCAGCCTAAGTGTTGCTGTAATTCATCTGCTAGAAGAAAGTAATTATGGTGCTAACCTACAACTACATAGCACAACAAGCAAAAATGCAGAAGATACTTGCTGCAATCAAATAGCAGATAACATCTTGCTAACTATCAAACCAAATCAACTAGATGAATTTAATAAAATCTGTAACCGCAAGCTATGCCCTAATACTCACATTGGTGAAATTATAAAGAAAAAAACAATAACTATAACTGATACCAGCAATGAAGATACCCCTATAGTTGACTTGCCAGTTCAGCTATTAAAAATCAAATCACCACCACCAGAACAAAACACATCACACACCCTACCCTACCGCCATCCTTTTGATCACGCAGACATACCGCTGCCAGAAGCCATCTCACGAGTACTACAATTTCCAGCAGTGGCAAACAAAAGCTTTCTAATTACAACAGCAGATCGCACCGCAGGCGGGCTTGTAGCCAGAGATCAAATGGTAGGTCCATGGCAAATACCAGTATCAAATGTTGCGGCAACCTGTACAAACTTCCAAGACAAGGCAGGATATGCATTTGCTATAGGCGAACGACTACCTACAGCACTATTACACCCAGCAGCATCCGCTCGCCTTGCACTTGGCGAGGCACTAACTAATATTTCAGCGGCATATATAAAGAACATTAGCGATATAACATTAAACTTGAGCTTCTCTGGATCACACGATTACTCATCTGACTGTGTTGGAGTTTTTGATGGCATGCAAACTATAGGAATGGAACTATGCCCTGCACTTGGCATTAGCATTTCAAACTTTCATGAATCCTTATCAATGAAAACAACATGGCAAGATAAAACAGGCAACACCCATACTACATCGCCACCACTATCTGTAGTTGTAACCGCATCCGCAAATATAGGAGATACAAATAAAATACTTACTCCCAATATGGACCTAACACACAAAACCAAACTACTATTTATTGATCTTGCAAATAAAAGTCAATGCCTAGGCGGGTCTGCATTAACTCAAGCATATCAAAAATTAGGCCAGCGCCCTGCAGACTTAGACTCCGCACAAACTATGCGTGATTTTTTAGTGGCCATGCAAGAGATCCATGAAAAATCATTAGCTATAGCCTATCACGATAGGTCAGATGGTGGATTATTAACAACTTTACTAGAAATGAGCTTTGCCTCACAAAGCGGCCTGGAAATTGATATCACATCACTAGGTAGTGAGCCTATTCCAATTTTGTTTAATGAAGAGCTGGGTGTTGTCCTACAAGTTGAAGAGGACAACTTAGTGAGAGTGAAAGCTATATTGCAAAACCACAACTTACTTAACAATAGCTATAACCTGGGTACGCCAACAAATACAAACCTAGTAAAAATCATGCATAATGATAAATGCATTTATTCAAATGAGCGCTCCAAACTACAACAACTATGGTCTAAAACCTCCTACCATATGCAGGCTTTACATGGAAATCAAGAATGTGCAAAACAACAGTTTGATGAAATATTAAACCCAAACAATAAAGGAATATCTGACCATATAAACTTTGAAATACAAGAAAATACAGAAACAACTTACGCTAATACATGCAAACCTAAAATTGCAATGCTACGAGATATAGGCAGTCATGGCCACCATGAAATGGCAGCAGCATTTAATATGGCTGGGTTTGATTGCATAGACCTTCATATGAGCGACCTAAAACAGCAACACAAAAATTTAAATGATTATATAGGGCTTGTGGTTTGTGACATACACGATAGTTCAATATTAAGCACCCCAACCTTAAAAGAAATGTTTTATAATTTTTTCAATCGAGAAGACACTTTCACCCTTGGCGTATCAAATGGCTGTCAATTATTAACATCTTTAAAATCAATCATCCCAGGAAGTTCTAGCTGGCCTAACTGGCAAACCAATAAGTCTATGTTATTTGAATCAAGGTTTACTCTAGTTAAAATAAACTCATCTCCATCTATATTTTTAAAAGGAATGACAGACAGCATCATCCCTATACCCATAGCAACAGCAACAGGTAATGCCGTCTTTGAGCACACAAAAAGCAACTCATGCTTACAATATGTTGACTCAGAGCACAATATAGCTACAATCTACCCGCACAATCCTAGTGGCAGCACTAATGGAATTGCTGGCGTAACATCTAACGACGGCAGAGTAACATTAATTATGCCACACCCAGAGCGTGCATTTCTCAGTAAGCAGATGTCATGGAACCCACGCCATTATTGTGGCACAACCACTCCATGGCTACAGTTATTTAAAAATGCTAGAAGCTGGGTTGATTAACATTAACAATAAAACAACAAATTAGTGGAGCAATACATATGATTCGTTTTGAAACAACTGCAGGCAATATTGATATTAAACTGAATGACAACACACCCATCACTCGTGATAATTTTTTAGCCTATGTTGATAATGGCTTCTTTAACGATACTATTTTTCATCGAGTTATTAACAACTTTATGATTCAAGGCGGTGGCTTCACAGCTGACATGGAGCAAAAAACAACTCTAGAGCCAATTGAAAATGAAGCAGACTTAGGCGGAAAAAACTTAAAAGGAACATTAGCTATGGCTCGCACCATGGCCCCACACTCTGCTTCGTCTCAATTCTTTATCAACGTAACAGATAATGAATTTCTTGACTTTAAATCTAAAGACGACAATGGCTGGGGATACTGTGTATTTGGTGAGGTTATTGCTGGCATGGATATTGTTGATATAATCAAATCAGCAGCTACAACATCGTCTCATGGTCATCAAGATGTTCCGGTAGAAGCCATAGTGATAAAAAAGGCATACAGACTATAATCTAAAGATTCTTACCAACTTACTCGGGTAGTCTAAATTATTCCAAGGATTACCCGGTAAACTAACTAAAGTTAAAACGTTGATACTCTCTTGAAGCTCACTTTAAAGTGTCCTTCCGATAAGCGTTTGCAGTAAAACAGTGATTACTCGTGATCTTCCAGTAAAGACGCATAAAGAGCTGCTCCCGCCTTGCTCATATGACATGCGAGCATTTTTAGAGGCGGCAATAGCAAGAAAGGAAATCATGCTAAGTCTTTAAAAAATATTGGTGCCCGGGGCCGGACTTGAACCGGCATGAGGTTACCCTCGAGGGATTTTAAGTCCCTTGCGTCTACCAATTTCGCCACCCGGGCAGCAAGGCTGAGGTCGGAATCGAACCGGCGTCCACGGCTTTGCAGGCCGCTGCATAACCACTCTGCCACTCAGCCATAAGACATCAAATAACAACCTAAATATTATTGAGTCAAAACATGATTACTAAAATAAGATATGGAGCGGGAAACGAGGTTCGAACTCGCGACCCCAACCTTGGCAAGGTTGTGCTCTACCACTGAGCTATTCCCGCAACCAAATAGCAATCATATTAGTGTCGCTATTATTGTCATTCTGACGAAAATGTCAATAATAATATGAAAAAAAACTTAATCGCCAGAATGCTGCCTAAGATCTGGCCATGCAGTTTTCAAATAAATAAACATAGACCAAATAGTTAAAATTGCTGACACATAAAACAACAATAATGACAAATAAAACAACACAGCAGGCAAAGATGGCGTATACATAACCAAACCAATAATAGAAATTGCCTGAAAAGTAGTTTTTACCTTACCAATATAACGCACACCTACTTTTGTTTTAGATCCTATTTCGGCCATCCATTCACGCAATGCAGAAATAACAATTTCACGTGCAACAATGATAACCGCAGGAATAGAAACCCACACAGAAGCGTAATAAGCAGAAACCAATACCAGCAATGTTGAGATTATAATCTTATCGGCAACCGGATCCAAAAAAGCGCCTAGTTTTGTCATTTGATTTAACTTGCGCGCCAAATAACCATCGAACCAATCAGTAATTATTGCCAAAAAAAATAAAACAGCAGCAACAGCATGACACCACCAAAATGGCAACACATACACAACAGCCACCAAGGGCACAAAAATAATACGCAAAACAGTTAATTTTGTTGGTATGTTCATACATAACTCCCACGACAAACTGCCATTAATTGTACGCAAAAACCAACCGCCGTCAATCACAAAGGTTAATGCAACTCCTTATAAATAGCCTCCGCTAAGACAAGACTAATGCCAGGCACTTTGGATATATCTATGGCTGACGCCTGCAGCACTCCCTGCATACCGCCAAAGTATCGCAACAATAAATTACGCCTGACTGCACCAACACCTTCAATATCATCCAGCGGCGAGGCTAACAAGCTTTTAGAACGCTTAGACCTATGGCCAACAATAGCAAACCTATGAGCCTCGTCACGAATCTCCTGCAGCAAATGCAGCGCAACATGGTCAGCTGGCAAACGAACAGGAGAGGCGCCACCATACAAAAACAAAGTCTCTAGACCAGGCTTGCGACCCTCTCCTTTTGCTATAGCAAGCAACTCAATTTCACTTAACCCTAGTTTATTCATTATACCTACCGCTTGCTTCAATTGCCCCCGACCTCCATCTATAAGCAGCAAATCTGGCAAGATAGAATCACTATCTTTAAGCTTGGTATAACGACGCTCTAATGCATCACTCATTGCAGCATAGTCATCTCCGGGAGTAATGCCACTAATAGTAAATCTGCGATAATCTGATTTATAACAACCATCTTTAGTGAAAACCACACAAGAGGCAACTGTATCTTTACCTTGAGTATGACTAATATCAAAGCATTCAATACGAGAAATTGATTCGGGTAAAGCTAAGGCCTGCTGCAAGCTAAATAATCTCTTGCCAGGAGATAATGAATCATTTAATTTCCTACTTAAATCAGACTTTGCATTTGCAAGAGCCATCGACAAATATTCTTTATATGAAGCATGACACCTGCTTGTAACTTTTACTTTATGTTTAAATATATCAGCTAAATATTGCTCTAGATCTTTTTTATCAGCAAGAGCAATCCCCACCACCACTTTGCTTGGCCTTTGATCTTTTGATGCGGGCCGCAAATAATATTGAGACAAAAATGAAAACATAATCTGCTCATCATCCAGCCCAGAAGGAACCGTAGGAAAGTGTGTCTTATGCCCAAGCAACCTACCCTGTCTTAGCGCAACAATAGTGATCGCTACTCTGCCTAGATGCTGATATATCTGAACAATATCCACATTGATCGAATAAGAGCTACCAGCAACTTGTTTTTGCTGCAGCGATCTAAGCTTTGCAATAGTGTCTCGATGAAAGGCAGCTTCTTCATATTTTTTTTGACTAGACAGAATCTCCATCTTGCTTGATAACTCATTTATAATATCGTTATTTTTTCCTTCTAAAAAAAGCCTGGCATGTGCTACCTGCTTTGAATAGTCTTCTTTTGAAACATACTTAACACAAGGAGCAGTGCATCTGTTTATTTGATACTGCAAACAAGGTCTTGATCTATTTTTAAAAAACACATCACTACACTGCCTTATTTTAAAGAGCTTTTGAATTAAGGCCAAACAATCTCTAACAACACTTACGCTTGGGAAGGGACCGAATACTTGACCGCAATCTTTTTTAGGGTTACGAGTAAGATCAAGACGAGGAAAGTCATGCCTAGTTAACAGCAAACAAGGATAAGTCTTATCATCTTTAAGCAGCACATTATATCTTGGTCTATACTTCTTAATACAATTGTTCTCTAACAATAGAGCTGCACTTTCACTATTTACCAAAGTAAATTCAATATTAGATATTTGCTTTACTAGCGATGAGGTTTTTACATCTAACCCTGAAGATTTAAAGTAACTGCTAATACGCTTTTTTAAATTTTTTGCCTTGCCAACATATAGTAATTTTTTATTCTGATCCAGCATGCGATACACACCAGGCAACGTAGGTAGAGACGATAAAAATAGATTAATATCTTCCATGGCACTCGCAATTATTAGTCTGATTTAACATCAGTACCGGATGGACCAACTGGCTTAACATCGTCAGATTCAATTAATCCATGACGAATAGCAAGTAACGTCAACTCAACATCGGTTGAAATACCAAGCTTATCAAACAACCTATAACGATAACTGTTTATGGTTTTCGGACTTAAATGTAGCTTTTCTGCAATTTCAGAAACCTTAGTCCCCATAGTTATCATCAACATAACTTGCAACTCTCTAGACGAAAGACTATCAAAAGGAGACCGCTCAGCTCCTGCTACATGACGAAAGGCCAACCTACTAGCAATCCGAGGACTGATGTAACGCTGACCACAAGCTACAGCCCTAATAGCCTGAACCATCTCATTCATAGATGCATTTTTTGTAAGATAACCAGAAGCACCAACACTTAATAAGCGCGCAGGGTAAATATCATTATCGCAAGCCGTAATAACAAGAACTTTTACTGTAGGTTCTGCCAACCTGATTTTACGAGTAGCTTCGAACCCACCAATCCCAGGCATCTTCACATCCATCAAGAGAACGTTTGGTTTTAATTTGCGCGAGAGAACTATAGCCTCCTCACCAGAACTAGCCTCGCCAACAATATTAATATCGGCAAAAGGCTCTAAAATAGAACGAATACCAGAACGAACAAGACTATGATCGTCTACAATTAAAACACTTATAGTAGATAACGTCATTTAAAGCTCGACTATTTTTAAAAGCACTAAACAATAAAATTGGCGGAGAGACAGGGATTCGAACCCTGGGAGGTATTACCCTCAACGGTTTTCAAGACCGCCGCTTTCGACCACTCAGCCATCTCTCCACTTACCTAAAATTATAAAATAATGCGTACCAAATTCGGTTACCAAATGTAGCAAAATGAAATTAGTATGTATAGCAATACATTGCTTAAATTGTCATATAATTAAATTATTTGATCACCCTGCATGTAAGGCACTAAGACATCAGGTATTTTCACCATACCTGCCTCATCTTGGTAGTTCTCCATAATAGCAACCAAAGCCCTACCTACGGCCAAACCTGAACCATTTAAAGTATGTAATAGCGCTGGCTTTTTTGTATATGGATCACGGTAACGCAACTTCATCCGTCTCGCCTGGAAATCAGTACAATTACTGCATGAAGAAATTTCACGATACAAATTTTGACCAGGAAGCCAAACTTCTAGGTCATAAGTTTTAGCTGCTGAAAATCCTGTATCACCACTACATAGCTGCACAACCCTATAAGGTAGCTCAAGTTTCTGTAGTATTTTTTCAGCATGCGATGTTAGCAGCTCCAATGCATCATAAGATTTTTCAGGCAATGACAAATGAACCATCTCAACCTTTTCAAATTGATGAACCCTTATCATACCGCGAGTATCCCTACCATAAGAGCCAGCCTCACTACGAAAGCATGGAGTTTGTGCCACATACTTAATCGGCAGGTCCTCATATGCAATAATCTCACCTGAGTGCATATTAGTAATAGGAACCTCAGCTGTTGGGATTAAGTGCAAACGACTCTCACCAACAATAGAAAAATGGTCATCTGCAAACTTCGGCAACTGACCCGTACCAATTAGAGCCCCATCATGAACCAAATATGGCACATAAAGTTCATTGTAACCATGCTCATCCACATGAGTGTCCAACATAAACTGGGCTAATGCTCGCTGCAATCTTGCCAATCCTCGCTTCAGCACAACAAATCGTGCTCCGGATAACTTAGCTGCCCGCTCCATATCAAGCAGGCCAGATTGCTCACCCAGCGCAACATGATCCTTTACCTCAAAATCAAACTCTTTAGGCTTGCCCCAATGACGCAAAACAATATTATCATCTTCACTCTCACCATACGGAACATTGGCATGTAGCAAATTAGGCAATGATAATTGTAGATCCTTCATTTTGCCGGCAACCTCGTTTAGGTCAACCTCTGCCTGCTTTAAGTCCGCATTAATAGACTTTGTTGCATCTAACAGCTCCGCCGCATTTTCTCCTTTAGCCTTAGCCATACCTACAGCTTTGGAATTAGAGTTGCGTATTGCTTGTAATGACTGAACATTATCTTGCAGTTTATGCCGCTTTTGCTCTAAGCTATTATACAGATCAACATCTAACTTAAAGCCAACTCTGCGAGATAGTTCTTTTGCAACATCATCACAGTTATTGCGTAATATCTTAGGGTCTAACATTCCCATTCCTTAAATATTATAATAAAAATGAGGCTAGTAAACCATAACCACTTAATAAATCAACATCAAAACATGTATATTAATTAAACATAAGGTTCAGGCAAACCACCTAACAAGAACATTAAGCTACACAGGTAACTACAAATGACAATAAATCTAGATAACCATATAATTGCAAAAAAAATTATAAGCAACAAAATAAAGATCCACGTCACCAAAAAAAGCACTTCAACCAATGAAGAAATCAAACAATTACCACTTACTGCAAACATCTCCGACGTTCTGCTTGCTGAGTATCAATCACAGGGCAAAGGACGACCCACTAAATCATGGCACTCTCCAGCACACAGCAATATACTTCTATCACAGAGACATCAAATAACCCGAGATATGTCTGGCTTAAGCCTAGTTATCGGACTCGCTGTTCGCGCAACAATAGAACAAGCACTAACAGATCATAAGCATATTAAAAACTGCATTAAAGTAAAATGGCCAAACGATATAATGGCCAACAGTCAAAAAATAGCAGGCATACTCATTGAAGCAGAACAAAAAAACAAAAACCAATATGCCATTATAGGAATAGGATTAAATGTAAATATGACAACAGCCACTACCGCTGATATAAATCAGCCATGGACATCAATGAGCTTGCTATCTCATACCAAGCATAATAGAAATCTATTAGCCGCTAGACTCATAAACAACTTAAACACCTATATTAATAACTTCAACAATAATGGTCTAACCTACTTCAGTAATGAGTGGTTACAACATGATTATCTTATAGGTAGCAATATCACGCTAACTAATGGCAGCAAAGCTACAACTGGCACATCAAACGGAATAAATGATCGTGGCCACTTAGTTATAACATCAAGCGATGACAAACAGCATGTATTTGCAACTGGATCTATTAGCAAGGAGCATAGAGCCAACGACATCTTGAATACTACAAATAAACCTTAAGATTTAATGAAAACCCAGCAGATCTGATTATTTTAGCAGATCAACGCCCACAGCTATCCATGCATGCCCCCTCTTAATCTTTAGATAAGAAAAAACCATCAGAATATTTGATTAAAGTGTATATTTTAGCGTGTAAATTTGAGTATACTCCGCCTAATCTGACCGTATGATAATAAGAACGCTTACATCCTTAAAAATAACAAATTAGCCGGCAGGAATAACATGACAGGACTGAAGACGCCTTTACTAGGCCCACCTAATAACAATAACTCAGACCTAATAGAATCCATAAATACCAGAGCTATCCAAAATGATCGGTGGACTAAAAGCTTACCCACACTGGCATCAATACATCCATCAAGTAATACCATTAACATACAGGCAACAAGAATAGGTGCAGATAAAAAGGATACAGACCCATATATACAAATTCTAGAAACACCAGATCCAGTAACTCACACCCCAAACAAACTCCCCGCCATTTTTTACAAGATGATGAGGCAAGGCAAACCTACCGGCGATTTCGCATTAGAACATAACGAGCTGGTTAAGCTATTACAAAAAATCACTTATAATCTTATAAGTAAAAATATTAAGGAATTAGTTAACGAAGCAAAGATCATTATTAACCCAAATAACAAAGAGCACATAACCGACACACGACAGCTAAGTCAAGATGAAACATGCTTATACTTAGATGCCATTGCTGACCCAGACAATAATGAAGAGTTGAAATTAATAGTTGGAAATATCGAGGATGGAAAAATATATTATTTTATGCCGTTTGATATTGCCTTTCATTTCATTAGAGTCCTTACAAAGCTACCTGAAGATATACAAATATATTATCCTGGAGCTGATTTAAAAGCGGTGAAGGTGGAAGGGGCTGTTCCTCCATTACCGCCAACTACTCATCAGGATAATCTTCCAAATGCACGTGTTCCTTTGATACCTCAAGATCAGTTGACGAATGAGATGCCTTTTGCTTACAGCAGAAAAAGACCTGAGAAAAAGGAAAGATTTGCTTTTACCCTTCCAGAACAGCCACCCCACTCTCATAAATGGATATCATGGGAAAAACGCAACCGTATATTAGAAGCTTTTGAAAACAGAAGTGGTCGATTCCCAGCAAGTTCGTGGCAAATTATCTGTCATCTTGCAAAACCAGCACTGTGGAAATTATCATTATTATGCAAAGTATTTACCACGTACTCACAAACATTGACCCTGTTACTACTGTTCTATCACAAAGTATTACAGCAGGATAAAGCAAATGAAACTGTTAACCTGGCATTTCAAATGCTCGCAGCACTTGACGCATTTCAAACTTTTTTTGCTAGAATCTTGAAAGATATGAATGCTGAACATATTATTTTTACAAAATGGGATCATATAAAAGCAGGAACAGACCCACAAAAACAGCAACAGAGCAAACAAACAAACTATTGGCATAACGTTTTTAATGGAGGCGTGGTATTAGCCGCAACTGCTCAGGCATGGTTTAATTATGGATATCTAAGCGTTACGCATCCATTCAATAGTTCTTTAGCATTAATCATATTAATAGATATAGGATCAACAATTACCTTCTTGCGTTTTAGACTTGGGATACAGCGATACCAACAGTTCTGCAATTTTTTCATATCTATGATGAAAATAATAAAGTCACATATTTATATGGCCAAAGTTATTGCTCAATCCCCTAAACATTTTTATAAAATTACTACCGGGTTCTTTGGCATCTTCCTTCAATTCTATATAACTAATCTCAATATTGAAATAACCAATTCAAGCGCCAATCGCGGATTGGCTACTGCAATTATGGTATTGTTTACCTTAGTCATTACCCTACCATCAGTAAGCCCATCCTTTGATGGGATTAATTATAACAACGAACGTAAAATTGATTGGCTTGGTTTTTTGGGGTTCTTAGGCTTGGTTAGCATTATTTTAACCATGTCCATCTATACCGACAACATCATGATATTTCCTAATATGCTAGCTTACTTAGCTGGACTTGTAACTTCGATTGCTTTAATAGTTATTTCCATCTGTTATATACAGCAACCATTCTTTAAACCTGCTAATTGCCCAAAAATATTAAATGAGGCACCAACTGATTTTCACCTTAAAATGAAAATGAGCGGTAACTTTTGGGAAAAACTACTCTTTACTAATCAAATATATTATACGCTGGTGCCAGGACCAAGACCAAAATTCGGCTCACTTTTCGCGGTAGCACTGGATGCATTAAATTCAGTTGATATATTTACGGCAGTTATAACAAGCATAATAGCACTGCCAGAAAAATCAATATATGCAATTACTATATTATGTATTTACTCTAACTTTTTTAATTTTATGATGTTTCGAGAAATTAACCCCGATACAAATAGAGACACCAGAGAGTGGGAAAAAAAAATAGAGACCTTATTGATTACGATAACAAAAGAGCATAACTTCACACCAGGGATACAAGATGTATTTGGCAGGCGTGTAATTAAGAAGATACTGCGCAACCTTGAAACACATCATAAGTATCCTGCTAATACTATTGCAGACACACTGATTAAACGTTATATACAAGCAGAAGAAGCAGCAACACCAGAACAAGATCTAGAACAACCTATAGAAGAAACACCAAATACCCAAATAATAACAGCATGGCTGCTTGCGTTATATATAGTCTCTATTAAAGATGATAATAGAGTACACAAGCCCACAAGTCGGGCTAAGAATTGTTTTTATCAAGACACTTACAATGGAAGAATATATTCAAAACCCCAAGTGCAGCATGCGATAGATTCAGGGCCCATCATTAGTGCAATAGCACAAGAGGCAGCCCAGAAACTGTTGGATATGGGAGCTAAACCTGACCCTACTCTTTCTACAGAGAGGTCACGGGTGTGGGCAGACATGGCCGCAGAAGAATACAAAGCCTCCCCCCCTTCGCCAGATAATTGTGGTTCTACTTACTAAAAACAAATCTTATAACATACATGAGGCATCTTTTTTCTCTTGAAGTCATAATCAATGGTTTGATGTGTGATATCTTTTACCTGGTAGCGTTCAAACAAAACAGATGATAATTTAAAACTAGACAAGTTGTTTGAGAAATATAAAACTCCATCTGCAGCTAACAAACACATAGCCATATCAACTAACTGCTCATGATCACGCTGCACATCCAGAACATCATCCATGCTTTTTGAGTTAGAAAAACTAGGAGGATCTAAAAATATTACATCGAATTTTTCCTGGCATAGCTTAAGCCACTGCATACAATCGGCACGAACAAACCTATGCCCTGATAACGACAAGTTATTAAGCGCAAAATTATCTTGCGCCCAAGCAAGATAGGTATTTGATAAATCAACATTGCAACTTTTAGCACCGCCTAACGCGGCATGCACACTAAACGCAGCAGTATAACAAAAACAATTCAATACCTTCTTGTTTTTACCTATATTAAAAAAAGATTTTCTAAGCGGCCTATGATCTAAAAACAAACCAGTATCTAAGTAATCATGCAAGTTAACTTTTAATTTTGCGCCACCCTCTTGCACAACCAATGTATTGTTAGTCTTAGCCAGCACGCGGTACTGATCTTTACCTCGCTGCTTTTTACGTTGCTTAAGCACTACATGATTCTTATTTATGCCCAACACTTCAGGTAACATCCGCAATAAATCATCACGCCGCCTTGCTGCTTTTTGTAATGGTATTTCTTTTGGCGCCGCATATTCTTGGACATGCACCCAGTCATTATAAACATCGATTGCGAAAGCATACTCAGGCAGGTCGGCGTCATATAGTCTATAGCAACTAACCCCCTCGCGCGCAGCCCATTTTTTGATATTCTTGTTATTTTTTTTAAGTCTATTATACAAGGCTGAATCTTGATCTGAAGACAAAGACATTACCTTGCTTTTTAAGCTATTAGTTGCATCCATATTAAAACAATATAATGTCGTTTCAATAGGACCATTATATAATGAGTATTTTTTATCTTTACGCAACCCTATAGCATCAGCTAATACGCTACTGCTTGTAAGAACAGAGGCAACCCACCCTTGGCAGCTTTGATACAATAATAAGCCTAAACCTTCATATAACTTAATTAAATCCTTTTCTTCACTAATTCTTTCCCCATAAGGAGGGTTGCAAACCAATAAACCAACATTAGAAGATAATGATGCATCTTGCAAAGAACATGGTTTAACTGAGATTAAACCATTAAAACCAGCATCAATAATATTGCTAGTTGCTGCTTGTAGCACTCCAGCATTAATATCAAAACCATAAATTGAAGATTTAATAGGACGCTGCTTTGACCTAGCATCATCAATAGTCTGCCGCCATAAAGACTCATCATGGTCAGCCCAATACTTAAATGATTGGTCATCCCTAAATAATCCAGGAGCTATATTAGCTGCCATTAAGGCACCTTCAATTAATATGGTTGCCGAACCACAGCATGGGTCAACTAAATCGTAACCTTGACTACATAGCTGAGGCCACTTAGATCTTATTAAAATAGCTGCTGCAATATTCTCTTTTAATGGGGCACTACCAGCTTGCTGACGATAGCCGCGCTGATGCAAACTATAACCAACAAAGTCCAAACTAACAGTTAATGTTTTATTTCTAACATGAGCATGCAATCTAATATTAGGATCTTGCCTATCAACATTAGGTCTATCACCAAATGCCTTAAAATAATCGACTACAGCATCTTTAATTAGCTGAGCACCATACATGGTGTTATTGATAAAAGGTGTTTGACCATAAAAATCAACCGCAATACTTTTGTCAGCAGAAAATATATGATTCCATGGATAAATAGAACATAGCTCATGTAAATCTTCGCCGCTTTCAATACACCCTGAAAATAAAACCAACTGTACCCGGTTAGCCAGGCGTGACCATAAGCATATTGAATACAAAGTGGCTAAATCAGCATTGCCATAAACCCCTCGAGGAGCAACTTTAGTTATTTCCAAGCCTAGCTCTAATACTTCGCTTTCTAGTAAATACTCCATATTCCGTGGGCAACTAATAAATAAGGAATATGTCATTTTATAATCTCTCGCAGCAACCTAAATAGCTCTTTTGGCGCACTGGGATGCTTCTGAGTATGCTGTGATAGCTTAGCCTGCCTAACCAAAACTCTAAGCTGTTGAATATCATCACATTGATGTTGTTGCAAAAACTCAGTCATTGCCTGGCCATCTTCCGCCAACAGTCTCTCGCGCCATTTTTCTATAGATCTAAACCGCGGCGAAGTTAAATCACTAGCATGGATAAGATCAGTATATGACTGCTGTATGGACTGCAGTACATCTTCATCTAAATCACGAAACAGCTTACCAATTAAGTGTAATTCTCGCTTTTTTGCACTATTATTACTATGCTTTTTCGCATGAAGAATAGCCTCACGCAAAGCAGGAGTTAATGGTAAACCATTAATACACTTGACAGGTAATAACGTAATTTTTTCACCTAGCTGCAATAACGATAACGCCTCGCGCTTTAATTGTGACTTGCTAATATCTTCATTCATGCGGCGATTGTATCAGCAGATACACATAGCACAAGCATAAAACAATATATTAATGAAATTAAGTGTATAATCTATACAGCCCAGTGAGATGGGAACTAGCAGTATCGATCAATCACAATACACGCCAATAGATCTTCAATGCGTCTACATTAAAATAGAATTAAAGGAAATCACAAACTAATTCCACAAAGGCATCAGCAGCCTCAACATAAGGCAGGTGACCTACCTGCTCAAACTCATAATATTTTGAATCATTAATTAGCTCAGCGAGCTCTTTACTACAACGGCTTGGCAACAGCACATCCTCATCACCACTTATAATTAAGCAAGGCGATTTAATATCCGATAACCACTTACGACTATCAAAACTATTTAATGCTGCCATTTGACCCGCAAACCCTTCTAATGTGAAAGGATATGGGCTGCTACTCCATAGCGCAACACAGTCATTAAACGTACTGCCCTTTGATAGAAAAGCATCAGAAAAACACCATGCAACACTAGCCTTAACAAGGGCTTCTGGTGAAGCGCCAGATTGTGCTAACTCATATTGAGCCTGAACATACCACTTCCAGCCCACATTAAGGTTAGCGGATGAGTTAGATATTACCGCTTTTTTAACCAAACTAGGTTCATTTTTTAACAAGCACTGTACAATCATCCCACCCATAGAATTACCAATAAAATAAGCAGAATCAATTTTCAAGTGTCGACACAAAGCTGCAGTATCATTAGCGAAGTCTTCTACTAAATAAGGTGACTTAGTAACTGTTGTTTGGCCTACACCTCTATTATCAAAAGTAATGACTCGATAACGTAAAGCCAACTGATCTCTGATTGCATCCCACGACGAATGATCAGCACTAAATCCAGAAACAAGAACAATCGGATAGCCGCTACCATGAACCTCATAAAACACTTCAATATCATTTAATTTAGCAAAAGGCATTAAAACCTCCATTTATTTTTATTCTAAATTATTACTTTTAATAGGTATCACACAAATTAATTGCAGTATGTCATAAATTGAACTTAACACAATGTCAGAGCAAAAAAAGTCTAGAACCCTCTGTTATCTGGCAATTTATACAGCTTAATTAAAATATATAACTCACAACAACTAGGAATTACCCCAGTGGATATTGGACTCGTTTCGGGGTATCCAAGAGCTTGCACTACCATTTTCACCATCAACAATCGGTTTGCACCATATCAGGCGATAATGCTGTCTATCACCATCTGGCACAAGCTTTAGCTTGTCACCTTGCAGCTCTCGCAATTCTTCTCCCTCTCCGAAGGGTATCGCCAGTTTTTGAAGTTTACTCAGCTCCTTCTCAACTTCCGTAGTTTGAGTTTCGGTAGTGAAGGGTTGGCATAAAGATCTGTACAGCCACGCCGCAATCTGCAGATCTTGAGTTTCCACAGCTATCCACTTAATCAGTCTGATTGTAGTGAGCACAGGGCTGACTGTAGTGGGTACATGGCTTTTTTTAGTTGTTTCAGCTGCCACAATGCTCCGGTATTTATCGGTGATTAGTGCTGTTAATACTTTCTTCATCATCTCCGAGAGCTCTTTGTTCTGCCTGATATTTGGTATCTCCGCATGTATCCACTTCCGGTTCGTTGTTTGAAGCACGTATTGTATAGACTCCTCATCACCCATCATCCATTTTGCAGCCATGCCGAGGAGCTTAATTGCGACAGCTAAAGCCACTGACTGATGGTCTTCGGTGCCTGCGGGGCTGTTAGGTGCGCAGTTGGACTCTCGGAGAAAATTAAGTCGTTCTGCCATTCGATTCTCCACCACCCGTAACCCACGCTCCAGGTCCGGAAACCCACGCTCCAGGTCCGGAAACCCACGCTCCAGGTCCGGAAACCCACGCCTCAGGTCCGGAAGCATATAGTGGGTGCGCAAACTTACTAACATTTCTCTGTAGGCATCGTTTATTGCCGGATTATCAAACATAGGAGGACGTAGAGGAGCAAATACAGAATAGGCAGGCAAGAGCCCCCAGACGTTGACTGCCACATTGTAGCGGGCGGTACCATAACACTGGACCGCTGCATCAGTGGCCCATTCTTGGGTGGCTGCTATCAGCCGCGTGTTACCGGTAGCTGTCTGTATATAGTACGTACTCACAAAAGAGCGCCATCTTTGAAGTAGCTCTGACTCTTTAGGCACGTCAAAATCCACTACTGTGGCTGCCACCAAGGAGCGATTCTTCTGCGCGGATCTCAGTGCATTGGAGCTACTATCCTGTTTAATCTCAGATTCGGTCGCGAGCTTATCAAATATGTTAGAAGCCGTTGTAGCTAATGAGAATACTGCACACCTTTGCATGTTGCGTATTACTTCGCGTGCTGCTCTATTAAATGATTTTTTCAGTCCTGGCTCGTTCCTTTTTATGTATTTTTTCGTATTACTTTTTATTCTTACTTTTCTGACGCTTTTACCCAGACCATAGCCGTAGAGGTCAAATGAAGGATCCCTGCTCTCAAGATGTAATCGCTTGAGGCTCCAACCCGCAGTCCTAAAAGCTACGTTTAATACTTCATCACTGTAATCTTCTGAGGACTTGATATAACTTTCATATTTCATCACTTCTCTATTGTGAACGCTTATAATTGCATTAGATTTTTCTTTCATTGCGCTTAATAAGGTAAAAAAATGTAGTTTTATCAGGATCTGACAAGAGGGGACACACGACTTCATAGCACCTCATGACTCGCGCCGCAAGATCTTTGGGTAATTCTAAGGGTAGCACGTCCATCATGGATTTAGAGGGTGTAACATCTAAGAGCGCCCTTTCGATATTCACAGAATACATCAGATTCCTTAATGGGTTATAATGCTGCCCAATATACCAGGAAAATATTAAATTATCCAATGACTACTATTTGATTAAGAGTGCGTTGAATATACTAGCTTTTGCCATAAGGATGATTGCCCCGATCATCACCCTTATCGAAAGGGCGCTCTTCACTGATGTAGGATGATAGTGGAGCATAGAGAAAAAGGAAGATATCTGACACAGGCCCTTCTTCTGAATGGCTGGCACTAAGTGTTTTGAGACGCTCAAGAGCACTTAAATTACGCAAAGATTAGATACCAAATCAGGTACGGGATTACTTCTCCATCATATTGCTTTGCGCCTTCAAATAAGCCTGTTCAATACCATTGCGTATAACCTTATCCAGACCAGATGCTCGCATGCCATTAATGCCTTCAGCTGTTGTGCCCGCATAATCAACACAGTCACTAGCCCTATCTATAGGGGATAGATCATCATGCTCAATTAACTGCCCAATACCAGAAAACAAAGATCTAATAGCTTTTTCAGCAAGAACAGGCTTAACTCCAGCAAGAACAGCAGACTCCTGCATACTAGCCGCGATTGCAGCTAACATCCCCTGCCCTGAGCCTGTAAGAGCTGTAAAATAATCCAACTGCAACTCAGTCGATAATGCATATTCATCTCCAGAACTAGACAGAATATAACGCACCAACAACTGATGATCGAAAGACAAATAACGTGAATACCATGGAGTAAAAGACTTGCCTATCTCTACTGCCGCATTAGGCATAGCTCTAACAATAGATGATGCTTGCGTTCTCTCTTTTAATGCTTCTATTGTTACACCCGCCATAACTGAAATTAGTAATTGTGAATTAAATCTCAATACCATATTAGCAAAATCAGTAGGCCTCACAGCAATAATAACCACATCACAAGCGTCTATTAACTCCTGAGAATCAGATGTATAATTAACCATATCAGCATTATCGCATAGCAGATTTTTCTGCGAACGATTACATATCCATAAGTTATCTGCACTAGTTTCATGCAGCAATAGAAACTTTGCTATACCACTACCAATAATACCTGTGCCACCAATAATACCAATTTTAACTTGATTCATTATTTCTCACTTGGCGTGTTAAATTGAGCTAACTTCATGGCCAATAAATTATTCATTTGACCTAGTTTTTCATATTCCTTCTCAGCTTTAGTATAAGCTGCAATAGCCTCATCTGTTTTTTCTTCAGCAAGATAAACATCTCCAACTATAGTTTGAGCTGCAGGCTTATACGCATCACTTACAACTTGATCTGCAGAACTAATAGCATCACTGTACTTTTTCATCTCTAACATGATCCTTGCTTTCCGCAACTGGGCTATATCCTTAAAATTAGCTACTGATGGGTTATTAAGAGCTAAATCAAGCTGCTTGATAGCATCATCATACTTCTTACTTTCTTCATTTTTTTGTGCCAAATAAAAGTGTGCAAAAATATCATACGGAGTTTTTGCGTATGAAGTGTCTAATTCGTTTATTATTTTAGTTACTTGGTCTTTATCACCCTCAGGATCAAGCGACAATAAAGAAACATACATGCTTGATGCGCTATTTGCTCTTGCTAGTTTATATTGATTCCAGTAACGCCAACCAAAACCAAGAGACAACCCTATAATTATAGCTATTAATAAAGCCCACCCATAGTCTTTCCACCACTTCTTAAATAATGCAACCTGTTCTTTATCTGTTAGCTCATCAATCATCAGTTTTCTCCTTAATATATAAACATAGATTATCCCAAGTCATCGTTTGCTGCGGATCATCACTATACAGAGATTTAATAGCAACCGTATTATTTTTTATTTCATCATCGCCGATAATAACTGCCCACTTAGCTCCACTTTGGTGCGCCATTTTAAATTGACTCTTAAAACTAGACGCTTTAGCATGCATTGCCACCACCAACTGAGGCAGGTCATCACGTAGCCTCTCAGCCAATAATATACCCTGAGCTAAAGACTCATCACCAACTAATACACAATATATATCAGGAGATGACTTATCCTCTGATAATTGCTGCATCATTAAAACAATGCGCTCAAGCCCCATCGCAAAACCAACGGCAGGTGTTGACTTACCACCTAGCTTTTCAACCAACCCATCATACCTTCCCCCAGCACAAACAGTACCCTGTGCGCCCAAGGAATCTGTTTTCCATTCATATACAGTATGACAATAATAATCCAGCCCCCGCACCAGTGTTGGATTATTAACATAAGGAATACCAGATAGCTTTAAAAGATACTGTAGCCTATTAAAATGGTCTAGCGAATCTTGTGATAAAACATCTATTATCTTTGGAGCACCGGCAATCAAATCTTGCATCTCTGGATTTTTACTATCTAAAATTCTAAGTGGATTGCTAGCTAAACGCCTCTTACTATCTTCATCTAAGCTACTTTTATTTTGATTAAAATAAGATACCAAAACCTCTTTATATTTTATACGACAATCTGTGCTGCCAAGAGTATTAATTTCTAATGAAACAGACTCAGACAACCCTAAAGCTTTTAATAGCCTCCAAAATAATAACATTTGCTCAGCCTCAACCTCAGGGCCTGACATACCGAAGGCCTCGACACCCAGCTGGTAGAACTGCCTATAACGACCCTTTTGAGGCCGTTCATGCCTAAACATAGGACCCATATACCATAATCTCTGTACCTGATTATATAGCAATCCATTTTCAATGCCTGCTCTCACACAACAAGCAGTGCCCTCTGGCCTAAGGCTTAATGAATCACCATTGCGATCGAGAAAGGTATACATTTCCTTTTCTACAATATCAGTCACATCACCTATTGTTCTTGCGAACAAATCTGTCTTCTCTACTATAGGGAACCTGATTTCTTGATATGAGTATTGAGATGATATCTTACGGCAGCAAGACTCTAACTTTTGCCAATAAGTTATATCTAGAGGCAAAGTATCATTCATCCCTCTTATGGCTTGAAATAATTGTTTCAACTTAAATTCCTTAGTGCTGCTCTGCATGTTTTTTATCTACTTTAGTAACTGCCAAGTTAGGTGTCAAAGATAAAGTAGTAATATTTTTATTATTATTTTTTGGTTTAACATCGGCTGTGGATTTATTGTTGTTGGCAGACAACTCCAAGCTAACTGCATTACCAGATGATACTTCATGGCTAATAACCCACCCAGCAAATAATAATATACCAAAAGACAATAACAAAACTTTTAAAGGGTATTTAAATAAAAGACCAACCAATGAAGATCTTTCAACTCTAGCTGCATATTTCATTTCAGTATTATAATTATCAGATGGCATAATACTTTTTAATGACAAAAGAATATCTTCTTCATTCAGCTGTAACACTCTGGCACACGCTAATATATATCCCCTAATAAAAATAGGTGCTGCAATATGCGTATAATCATCACTTTCAATATCGCAAATAATAGTAGTGCTCAAACATGTTTGCTTTGACATATCTTTAATTGATAACCCAAGCTTAACTCTAGCATCACAAAGTATTTTACCTGGGGTGATCATTAAGTCCTCATCTTCCTTGATATCATCGTTATTGCTCATTATCGACTTCCTTTAACCCTAAAATTAAAACTTTCACATCCGCAAATACTCTAACATATAACATGATAAAGTATGTTTACACCAAAACCTTATTTGACTGCAGATCACATGATCGTATTGCCTTAATAGTTGACCAAGACTGACACCCAGGACACAGCCAATATAAAGTCTTCCCGGAAAAACCACAGTGCACACATCTATATGTTTCTTGGTTGATAAAAATAAGCTCCATCTGGCGACCAAGCTTTAATAATTTTTGCTTGTCTGCAATAGATGCCGACTCAGCATACAGTTTAATTAAAGGCCTTAAGGCTTCAGGTGAAGCATTTAATGCTGCTGCATTTTCTAAAAAATCTATAGCAACCTGTAGCCCATGTTTTTTCTTGATATCTTCCGCCAAATAATTAGCGATATCAATTACCGGGTTAATTGCAAACATATCTTCTAAATACTCTATAAATAAATGATATTCATCTCGTTGCTGGTAACAAACAGACATTAAAGGTAAAACTTCAATAACATAGCTATAATCTTCATCCATTACTTTTTCTAGGCATTCAATCGCATCACCATACTTACGATCTGCAATATCACATGCAGCAGATAACAAATACGCCCGCACACAATGTCTGTCTATACTGATTGCACGCTTTAAAAATAGCCGGGCCTCGAGAGTACTACTTTTATTTGTAGCCTCATACAATTCACAGTAATACTGAGCTATATGCTTTCTATATGAACGACCCTGCACAGCAGACAGCCTCTGCGCAGTTTTAATAGCCTTATGCCACTCTTTTTCTAGATAATAAATTTGCAACAATGACACCAAGCAACGAGAATCTTGATTGTCTTTTTCAGATAGATCCGTAAAAATCTCTTCAGCTCTATCTAATACCCCAGCGCTTAAGTAATCTTCGCCTAACTCTTGCATTGCAAGCTGCCTATGCTCAAAACTTAATTGCGGCCTAGCCGTAAGATTCTTATGTATTTTAATAGCACGATCGACCTCACCTCTACGCCTAAACAACCCACCCAGAGCCAAATGAGTCTCAACGGTATCGCTATCTATTTCCATTAGCTTAATGAATACATCAACAGCCTTATCAGGCTCCTCATTAATCAAATAATTTAGCCCGCGGAAGTAGTCTCTGCGCAACCGCAAAGATGAACCTGTTTTTTTTGATAGATACAACCATCTCCCAAACAACCAGGAACTAAGCGCAAAAATAAAACAAAAAATATATAGCATATATGTCATAATTAAGTTTCTACGGCAACACTATCTGTAACAGGCATAGTTCTCAAGCTATCAAGCTCTTTATGTGCATTTTTAAGATCACCTTTCAGCTTAATATGACGCCTCTTTAATTTAAAAACAACAGGCAACAAAGCACACATGCCAAATAAAGAACCAATAAATAAAAATATAACTAACAGTAGCGGAAAATAAACTTGAAGTTTACCCAAGGAATAATTAATAGATACAGAATATGAATTAAGTGTTGTAAACAGCACAACAATAAAAGCTATGCAAATCCAAAATATTGTTACTACATATTTCATTACTAAATCCCCTGTAATATATAACAACTGATCACAATATTATTATGACCAACCCAGCAGCAGCAATATAAAAGCTTATAGCTACTATTACTAGGCCAATATAACTAGGGCATATTTACATTTGCTCTCTCATCTTAAATAATGAGATTTTAGATACGCAAATATAAACATGCCCCAGCCTATTAGTAACAGTCTCTAGTCATCTTTTTGCTGCATTTGCTCCTTCAACAGATCACCTAGAGTTGTCTTAGTTGGCACTGATGCCTTTTCTACCTTAGCCGCTGAGGATGGCATAGGCTCTAATAAAGCTTTGCGCGATACTATAATTTGATGAGATTTTTTGTCTATATACATTAATCTAACATCAAGTTCCTCGCCAACTTTAAGCTCATCTAATAAGCTTGCAGTATGCTCAGTGCAGTAATCAGCAATCCGCAATACACCGTCTATAGTGTCGGTTATTGTAACAGTTGCTTGTTTTTCAGTTAATTCTTTAACTGTAACTGTAACTTTTGCATGCTCCTCTTGTGAAGCCAAATACTCACTAACAGGATCTGTCTCTAAGTGCTTAACACTCAGTGATATTCTTTCACGCTCAGCATCTACAGATAAAATAACAGCCTCTAACTCTTGTCCTTTAGCTAAAGTTGTAACAACCTCTTCTCCTGGAGTTGTCCATGACAAGTCAGACAAGTGAATAAGACCATCGATATTACCATCAAGACCAATAAATACACCGAAGTCAGTCATAGATCTGATATTTCCTGTAACCTTATCACCTTCCTGGAACTTATCAGCAAACTCCTGCCAAGGATTAGGCTTACATTGCTTAACACCTAAAGAAATACGACGCCTGTCTTGGTCCACCTCAAGAATCATAACCTCAACTTCATCGCCAGGCTGTACAATTTTGCTAGGATGAATATTTTTATTTGTCCAATCTAATTCAGACATATGAACTAAACCTTCAACACCTTCCTCTAGCTCTACAAAACAACCATAGTCCGCAATATTTGTTATTTCACCAAATACACGGATTCCAGACTGATAGCGACGAGAAATATTAATCCATGGATCATCGCCTAATTGTTTCAAGCCTAGTGATACACGATTCTTCTCACGGTCAAACTTAAGAATTTTAACTTTAAGCTCTTCGCCCACACTAATCATTTCACTTGGATGCTTAACTCGTTTCCATGCGATGTCTGTAATATGCAACAATCCATCTACACCGCCTAAATCTACAAACGCACCATAGTCTGTGATATTTTTCACAACACCCATAACTTCCTGGCCTTCTTGTAGCTGCTCTAATCTAGCACTACGCTCAGCTGATGTTTCAGCTTCCATAACTGCACGTCGTGATACAACGATATTGTTACGTTTTTTATCCATTTTGATAACTTTAAATTCTAACTCTTTGCCTTCAAGGTAAGACATATCACGAACAGGCTTAACATCAACCAACGATCCTGGCAGGAATGCTTTAATAGTTTGAACATCAACAGTGAAACCACCTTTGACACGTTCAGTAATAATACCCATAACAACTTCACCACTGTTATGAATTTTTTCAACTTCGGCCCATACACGAGCACGCACAGCTTTTTCATATGATAGACGAGTATCACCGTAACCATTTTCCATGTTTACAATAACAACTTCTATGTCATCGCCCACTTGCGGCTCTTTTTGACCCTTAAACTCATCTAAAGAAATAACGGCATCAGATTTTAAACCAGCATTAACAATAATGCGATCTGAGCTAATATCTACAATTTGAGCTTTGATTAAAGTACCAGGTCTAGTGTCTAGTGCTGCAATACTTTCATTAAATAATTCAGAAAAATTTTCAGTCATTTATACTTCCATTAATATGCCTACAACTAGAATTTCAAACTAAACTAGTGAGGCGGTTTATCATGCTTTTTATGCATGATTGTTTAAAAATGATTAGCCAAAGCTAACCGCCAATACTACCTATAAACTAGGTATTCTATTTTTTATTTCAAATAACAATTCCTCAAATACTTGATCGATTGTTTTATCAGTTGTATCAATAATAGTTACATCTGATGCCGGCACAGCAGGAGCTAGTTCTCTGTTTTGATCCCTACCATCACGCTCTATCAGCTCATTCAAAATAGCGTGCAGGCTAACACTTAAACCTTTCTGTTTCAACTGTAAATACCTACGCTCGGCGCGTATTTTAGCAGGCGCCTCAAGGTAAAACTTAATCTCAGCATCAGGGAATACAATAGTACCCATATCACGACCATCAGCCACCAAGCCAGGACAACGTCTGGAATCTCTATTTAAACCTAAACAATAATCTCTAACTATCTGAATTCTAGCGCATTCTGACGCAGCAGACCCAACATCCTCATTGCGTATATCCTGCGTAATATCCCGATGGTCACACAAAACCTTAAAGTGATCATCGCATGGCGAGCACTCCATAACTATATCAATACGACCCAACAAAGCATGCAGCTTAGTTAAATCTTTACAATCAACACCATAGTGCAATACCGCCCAAGCAACCGCCCGGTACAATGCACCACTATCAAGGTAGTTCCACTTTAAATGACGAGCTAACATCATAGAGTACGTACCTTTACCACTACCACTTAATCCATCTAGTGTAATCACTGGAATTACTGACATTAAATATATCCTTTCGAAAAATTACACGACATGACTCTCAGCAAACTCATACATAAAATCAACCAAAGCCCTAACCCCAGATAGCGACATTCCGTTATACACACTTGCACGCATACCCCCAACAGACCTATGCCCTTTCAAGTTTACTAACCCCTGTGATTTAGCCTGCCTCAAAAATTCATTTTCAAGAGATGAATCAACCAGTTGAAATACAATATTAATTCTTGATCTGAATTGTTTATTCACTGTATTAATATATAGATCACTATCATCTATGCACTTATAAAGTAAGTCCGACTTTTGATCTGCCAAGCTCTCAATAGCACTCAGACCACCCTCACCCTTAACCCACTGCAGCATCAGACCAGCCATGTACCATGAGAAGGTTGACGGCGTATTAGCAAGCGATGATTTATCTGCTATCAATCTATATTGATATAACGGCGGCGTCATAGCCATGAACTGGCGCTGTAACAAATCATCCCTAATAATAACTATGGTGACACCAGATATACCCATATTCTTTTGAGCACTAGCAAAGACCAAACCAAAACGATCAACGGGGAACTCCCGAGTAAGCATATTTGAGGTCATATCACAAACCAAAGGGATATCACCGCAATCTGGAATAAAATTAAACTCAAGACCATCTACAGATTCATTATCTACATAATATAAATATGAAGAATTACTAGGAATATCCCAAGCATCAATCATCGGTATACCATTACAATTATCGCCATGAAGATTTATCGCTGAATGCGTAACACAAAATTGATCTGCCGTATTTTTAGCTATATTACTCCACAGACCAGTTTGAGCATACGCTGCGACGCTATCTGGCAATAATAGATTCATCGGGACCATGGAAAATTGACTTTGAGCACCACCATGCATAAATAAAACACGGTAGTTTGTAGGAATGCTTAGCACATCTCTTAAATCCTGTTCTAATTGCTCCACTAAATCACCGAATAAAACACTACGATGAGATACTTCCATTACCGAGACTTCAGACTGACGCCAATTTAACATTTCATTTTTAGCTTGCTCAATAACCTTTTTTGGAAGGGCGGCAGGGCCTGGAGAAAAATTATAAATTCTACGCGACATATATTTTACCATTATAATAAAGCATAACTACAAAGTTCCTATTATTTTATTTTTCATCGCCATCTGTAGATTCACCTTCAGATGCGCCCTCATCAGAACAATCTAATAGCTCACAAGCCTCGACACCAACTAAATTTTCTTGATCACTTAAATTCATCAATTTAACACCTTGAGTATTTCTACCAAGAACTGATATCTCTGCAACTGGAGTTCTAACCATAGTCCCCTGGTCGCTAATTAATAATATGTCGTTATCTGGTGATACTTGAGTTGCAGCAACAACAGGGCCATTACGATTACTGACCTTAATAACCATCACCCCCTGCCTGCCTCTAGATGTAGCTCTATAGTCTGTCATTTCTGTGCGCTGACCGAAGCCATGAACCGTAGCAGTTAAGAGTGTTGAAGAATCATCCACTATTATTTGAGCTATTATTCGCTGCCCAGGCTTCAACATCATGCCTCGCACACCTCTAGCTTGACGACCCATAACCCTAACATTTTTTTCTGCAAATCTAAGAGCCTTTCCAGCATCGGATATAAGCATAATATCTTGCTCTCCGTCTGTAATATTAACTCCAATTAAACTATCGCCATCAACTATATCAAGAGCAATCTTACCGCTAAGCCTAGGACGACTAAACTCTGCAAGCTTCACTTTCTTAATGGTACCGCGCGCTGTTACCATAATAACAAAAGCATTATCTTCAAACGAACTCACTGAAAGTATTGCAGATATAGTTTCATCTTCTGCTAACGGCAATAAATTTACTATAGGACGCCCCTTAGCCTGCCTACCACCCTGAGGTATTTGATAAGTTCTAAGCCAATAAACTTTACCAGATGTAGAAAAACACAATAATGTATCGTGAGAGTGAGCAATCATAACATTTCTCACAAAATCTTGATCTTTAACTGATGTGGCAGATTTCCCTCTACCCCCTCTATGTTGAGCCTGGTAACTATCTAGTGATTGCGACTTAACATAACCTTGCTCTGACAAAGTAACTACAAGGTTCTCCTCTGTAATTAAATCTTCTGCTGTTAAATCTTCCTGTGTATCTACAATCTCAGTACGACGATCATCGTTAAACTGAGCCTTAATTTCTATTAATTCTTCTCTAATTACACGATGAAGCTCATCTGGATTCTCTAGTATATTAATAAGGCCATTAATTACACCTATTAATGTATTGTATTCATTTGATATTTTATCTTTTTCAAGCCCTGTTAGCCTATGTAACTTTAACTCCAATATGGCCTGAGCTTGCGCTGGAGACAACCTATACCCATCGGACTGCAGCCCATATTTATCATCTAAATCTTTAGGCTTCGTCAGAGATCCACCTGATTGCTGCAATAATGCCGCCATAACGCCTATGGACCATGACTGACTCAACAAGCCTGCTTTTGCTTCAGCTGGAGTTGCCGAAGTTTTAATTAAAGAAATCACATCATCAATATTAACCAGGGCAACACCCAGACCCTCCAATATATGAGCCCTCTCACGGGCCTTACGTAACTCAAATATCGTTCTACGAGTAACAACCTCACGCCTATGATCAACAAAGGCCAGCAATGCCTGCGGTAAAGTAATAAGACGCGGCTGAGAATTAACCAAGGCAACCATATTTATACCAAAAACTGTTTGCAATTGGGTTTGTATATAAAGGTTATTTAAAACAACCTCAGGCTGATCTCCACGACGAACCTCTATTACAGCCCGCATACCTTGTTTATCTGACTCATCACGCAACCCTACAATGCCTTCTATTTTTTTATCTCGGACCAACTCACCTATTTTTTCAAGCAACCTGGCTTTATTAACCTGATAAGGCAACTCAGTTACAATAATAGAGACACGCTTAGTTTTTTCATTAACCTCAATTTCAGTTCTGCCTCGTACATATATTTTGCCTCGGCCTGTTTTATAAGCCTGCAATATACCCGCCCGGCCATTAATAATTGCTCCAGTAGGGAAATCTGGGCCAGATATAAACTGCATTAAAGAAGCAACATCCTGATCTGGATTGTCTATTAATGATAAAGCAGCATCGATAGTCTCACCCAGGTTATGTGGCGGGATATTAGTCGCCATACCAACCGCAATTCCAGAAGAGCCATTTACCAACAAATTAGGGATTCTAGTTGGTAAAACATTAGGGATAAGCTCAGTACCATCATAGTTAGGTGAATAATCAACTGTTTCTTTTTCAAGATCAACCAATAGTGAATGAGCCATTTTGGTCATGCGTATTTCCGTATAACGCATTGCCGCAGGAGAATCACCATCGACAGAACCAAAGTTACCCTGACCATCGACCATTAGACAACGCAAGCTAAATGGCTGGGCCATACGCACAATAGTATCATAGACAGGAACATCACCATGAGGATGATATTTACCAATGACATCACCAACTATACGGGCAGACTTTTTATATGGCTTATTCCAATCGTTATTAAGCTCTTTCATTGCAAAAAGCACACGCCTATGGACCGGCTTTAAGCCATCACGAACATCAGGCAATGCACGCCCAACAATTACACTCATGGCATAATCAAGATATGACTGTTTAAGCTCATCCTCAACTGTAACTTTGGTAATTTCTTTGGCTAGCTGCGCCATAATATACCCACCCTCATACTATTTTTAAAGTTGCGATATACTAACATAAGAGCACCCCCAACAGAACCTAATACACCACAATTTAGCTTTTTTTTAACAATTATTGCCCGCCATCATGCCAGCCTTATTTACTATGCTTTTTAATTAATGCAAACAAAGCACCAACAACCAACCCCCCCAGGTGAGCAAAATTTGCTATATGACCCAGCATGCCGGTAAAACCGAGGATCAGCCATCCAACCATCCAAAAAATAACATCCGACCTGACATAATACCCAGACCAAGCATTAAACTTTGCTGACAGCCAGATATAACCAAAAAGACCATATACGACACCAGACAGACCGCCAAACAAAGGGCCAACAAACATCAGCTGCAAAATATTAGCAACTAAATCACAAGATAAAACTAAAGATACATAAAACAACCTGCTTTCTTTAGATTCGATCAAGAACCCTAAAGAATAAAGCCAATACAAATTAAAGATAATATGCAATAAACTAAAATGTAAGAACATAGGGGTAAGCAACCGCCAAGGTTGATTCAACCACAAAGAAACAGTATCAACTCTTGGAATACCAATAAGCAAATAACTAGCATATGACTGCAATGGGCTTTGCTGCAGTACAAACACAACAATAGCAATAACAATTAAACTTACAGTTAATATATTTGTTTTATGGCGTCCAAAGTTACGCCGATAACTTGCCTTTAGTTTTGATGTGCTCTTTTTATTTTGAGCATCTCGTATGTTTTGTTTAATCTTGTACTTATCATCATCTGGATTTTCAAGATAACCTTTATATTCCAGCTTAGCTTTATCCAAATTATAGTCATGAATAACCCAAACATCATAAGAATCACTATGATCCATCTTGCTATCTATATTAAGTGACAGCAAATAATTATAGAACTTTTTAGCACTACTCTTGCTTTCAAAGGATGCAACCAACAACATAAAAACCTACCAATACAACTATATTGCAATCAACTCAGCATTAACAATGACAAGCCACTCTTTAGCGTCTGTATCTTTAGGCTCAAATTGCAACGCCAACTCAAAATGATTCTTAGCAAGCTCCAACTGCTGACAATGATACAAGCTATAACCCCAGTTAAAGTGTAATGCATAACTAGGAGAAAAATATTCCAATGATTTTTCATAAAAGGAAATTGCTTTCTCATAATTTTCAGCCTCATGGTAGAATACGCCAATATCAAATAAAATATCTTTACTATCCGGCAGAAAATAGAAGTTATCTGCAACCATTGGTAGGTGAGATCTAATATACTGAACTACGTCCATATCAGCATCGTCTACCAAATCATTTATTCTCTCTCCAACCTGTTCGTAAATATAAGGATCCCAACGTGATAGTGATAAGTATGCAGCAATAGTCTTTAGTGGCTGCTTCTCAACAATAGGCTCCATATGCTCATAAAAGCAAAAGAATTCGGCTGGCCCAAAACTACCTGCCTTATGCTGCTGGGTACTAGACGTTGCTGGCAGATCAGCAAGCTGCAGACCAATTAGGAACATACCAGAAACAAAACCGTCTATAGCAAAAGGTAGCTTGTAATCTCCATGTTGACTTTTACAGTACTCCCCCAACGCATGAAAATTAACCATTAATGAAAAACTACCGTGAAAAGCCAACTCCGGCGCTTCCAGCTCATCAATCTCTTCCTTGCTCACATAACCTTTATCAGAACTAAGTAATAACATTTTATTGTTAGCCAAGCGCTTTAAATTTTCTAATCCGCGCAATGACCCTATAGGAAACTGCAGATAAGTATCATCTGATAAATCAGCATAACTATTTAGCAAGCTATCGAAGTCTGGATTATTATAGTAATCTTTAGCTGCGGGGACATTATCAAATTTAAAGTCAACCTTCTTCCAGTCTTTAGGGTTATTGTTAATTATGTTTTTTGAACCTGTAGACAAACTGACCTGAGACTCTTCTATTTGGCCATTGTTAATATGAAAAACATCAGTAACAATAGAGTCAAATAAGTAGTTAGCAAAAACAATAACTGGATTTTTTATATCCCCACAAGAGACTACTCGTTGCTGATTAATTAGATTTATCTCTTGATCATTCTCAAAATCAAACTGCGCAAAATCTAACAACCCTTGCTCGACAAAGGGCTGCAAGGCTTTATGCTGCTTCCAAAAATCAATATTACTAGGGGTAAAATCTGTCATTACATAACAGATAGGCGGCCGATCAATGCCTTTTGCCGCACAAATATTTTGCACTTGCTTTAAAAAATAAAAACCAAACTGACCATGCCCTGCTCCAATTTCAACACAATAAAAAGGCTCATCCTGAAACGATGATGATTTATCCAGCCAGTCATCAATAAAAGATGTAACTATTGAAGCATAATGATTAGCAATAAAAGGGTTAGTTGTGATATAGCATGGCACATCTCCAGCCCAAGCATCTATACCTATAGTGTCATAATACAAGCGCTGCGCATCCCAGATTAACGATTTGGAAAAAGTCTGCTTAGATTCTAACTGAACTTGAGAAGAGGCCATACTGTATATCCTTAAATATGTTATTACACTCAGGCGTTAGCCTAAATTGCTTGACGGCCATTATACCTAAAAAATCAAAGATCACCACGCCCACCACGCCCAGTATCATTATAAGACCAGCTGACCTCCACTCCCCACCTAAAGGAAGAAGATTTTTAGAAAATAGGATAGCACTTCAAGACAGATACCGTCCTTCCATGCAAGCTTATAGCCAATCTGCCTTGGCGCTGTTTAAAAACAAGCATCAATCAAAATCGCTGTCATTGCGAGGAGTTTACGACGAAGCAATCTAGGAATAACTGCTGTCATTGCGAGGAGTGTACGACGAAGCAATCCAAGCGTGGGTCCGTAAGGAGTTCAGTAAAAAAATCTATGATTTGCTATCCGGATATTTGCCAGTGGTGGCTATAAATAATTTAACGACAACCAGCGAATGATCTGCGAGCAGATAAAGTCACAAGTAATGACAAGGGTGAACACTCCAATGGATCCTATCCCTAGATTGCTTTGTTGCTAACGCGCCTCGCAATGATAGTGTAGTTATACTCCGCGCAATGAATAATCTTGCAGATCTACGTAAAATCAGGATAATAAGCTTTTTTATTAACATCAATTTACAACATAGCAGGTATTCTTGTGTCAGATATAAAACATCACCGTCTTCTCATCCTGGGCTCTGGCCCTGCAGGATATACCGCTGCTATATATGCAGCTCGAGCCAACCTAAGCCCAGTACTAATAACAGGCATAGAACAAGGCGGACAGCTAACTACAACTACAGAAGTTGAAAATTGGCCAGGAGGTCATGCGAAGCTACAAGGGCCTGAGCTAATGACGCAAATGCTAGAACATACTGAGCGCTTCAACACAAACGTCACCTTCGACCACATTAATGAATGCGACCTATCAACTAGACCTTTCCGCCTAAAGGGAGATACTGGCTCATACACTTGTGATGCCCTAATAATTGCAACTGGAGCATCAGCCAGATACCTAGGACTACCATCTGAAGAGAAATTTAAAGGCAAAGGTGTTTCAGCATGCGCCACATGTGATGGATTCTTCTATCGTGATAAAAAAGTTGCGGTAATCGGCGGCGGTAACACAGCAGTAGAAGAAGCGTTATATCTTGCCAACATAGCCTCTGAGGTTTTCATAGTACATAGGCGAGATCAATTTAGATCAGAAAAAATACTAAGCGATAGACTTATTGAAAAAAGCAAAACAGGCAATGTAACCATTTTATGGGATAGCGTATTAGATGAAGTCCTGGGAGATGACAGCGGCGTTACTGGAATGCAAATTAAAAATGTAAAAACTAACGACAAGCAACAAATAGATCTTAGCGGCGTATTTATTGCAATTGGGCATGATCCAAACACTAAATTCTTACAGGGGAAACTAAGTATGGACGACTCTGGGTATATCAACCTAACTCCTAGCCAACAAGGAAATGCAACTGCAACAAGCGTTGATGGAGTATTTGCTGCTGGTGATGTATCAGACTCTATTTATAGACAAGCAATAACATCAGCCGGCAGCGGCTGCATGGCAGCACTAGATGCAGAGAAATACCTAGACGCACTAGATGAGCAGTAATATTAAGGGTCTTAATACTTAATTTACTACAATTAGACGCGACATTAGCATCAATATCTTAATATTTATTGATATTTTAATTATAAAGCATAGCTCGCAGCTTGATTCAACAATATATATAAGGCATTATTGCCAAAATTATACTTATTAACTTACAATTGGAACAACATAATGGCAAAAGAAGACCAGATTGAAATGCAAGGCACCGTGTTAGATGTATTACCTAATACACAGTTCAAAGTAGAATTGGAAAATGGCCATATTGTTAAAGCCCATATCTCTGGACGTATTCGCAAACACTATATACGAATACTAACTGGCGACACAGTAACTGTGGAACTAACTCCATATGATTTATCTGTAGGTAGAATAACATTTAGAGAATCAGGCAAAAAGAAACCAGAAGCAACAAGCTAGAGCTAGAGCTAGCAACTATACCTGTCATTCTACGACTTGGCTCATCAGGTAAACCAATCATATAATATATGCAGCATAACAAGAAGAGGCTCTCAACCTAACAGCTTTGATCCTCTAAATGTAAATTATTTGGTTTTGATATCTTTTGACGCTTCTTAACAAGCTTAATATCTATCTTATCATCTATCTTATTAATTACTGCATCATATTTAGCATCATCGATAACATCACCAAACAACAACTCTTTTGCAAGTGGTACTTTAATATTCTCCGTTATTAAACGCTCTATAGGCCTTGCTCCTAAATGCTTATCATAGCCGGTACTAGCCAACCAAGACCTAACGCCAGATTTTACTTTTAAAGTAACATTCTTCTCTAAAAGTCTTTGTCCAAGCTCTAATAGATGTTTATCAACAACACGTGTAATAATGGCTTTAGATAAATGATCAAAGCTAATTACAGCATCAAGTCTATTCCTAAATTCAGGCGAAAAGGACTGCTTTATTTCATCTAAATTATTTTCAGCCAAGTCTTGCTCAGAAAAACCAATAGGATCTTTAATTAACTGGGCAGCACCAGCATTGGTTGTCATAATAATAATTACATGTCTAAAATCAGACTTGCGTCCATTACTATCTGTCAGCATGCCATAATCCATAATTTGTAATAATATATTAAACAAATCAGGGTGAGCTTTTTCTATCTCATCTAATAACAATACTGAATGTGGGTTTTTATTAATAGCCTCTGTTAATAACCCACCTTGATCATATCCTACGTAACCTGGAGGAGCCCCTATTAAGCGAGAAATAGCATGACGCTCCATATATTCAGACATATCAAATCTAAGCAAATTAACACCCAACTGATCAGCCAACTGCTTAGTGACTTCAGTTTTACCAACGCCTGTAGGACCTGCTAATAAAAATGACCCAACAGGTTTATCTAAATTCTGAATACCAGATCTTGACAAAGTTATAGCTTCCACCAATTGCTCAACCGCGTTATCTTGCCCATATACTTTCTGCTTTATATTATCTTCCAATGAAAGTAGAACCTGCTTATCCGTACTACTAATTTGCTGCAATGGAACTCTTGCGATATTAGCAACAACCTGCTCTATTTCACTTTCACCAATGCATCTTGTTCTCTTTTTAATAGGCAATAATTGCTGATACGCACCAGCCTCATCAATTAAATCAATCGCCTTATCTGGCAACCTTCTATCTGACATATAACGATCCGCCAACACAACAGCGCGATGCAACGCCTCTTGCGTATAAGTTATATTATGAAATTTCTCAAACCTTGTTTGCAGGCCTTGTAGTATTTTAACTGTTTCTTCAACGGTAGGCTCAGCAACATCAATTTTTTGAAACCTACGCAACAAAGCATGATCTTTTGCTATAAAATTTCTGAACTCATCATAGGTGGTGGCACCCATACAACGAATCTCACCAGAACTTAACATTGGTTTTATTAAATTAGAAGCATCCATAGTTCCACCTGTCGCAGATCCAGCCCCTACCAAATTATGAATCTCATCAATAAATATGATTGCTCCTGACTTACTACTTAATGCACTTAACACAGACTTAAATCTTTTCTCAAAATCACCTCTATACTTTGTTCCTGCAAGTAAAATGCCAAGATCAATTGAGTATACTGTAGAATAAGATAAAACTTCTGGAACTTGATTTGCAACAATTCTTTGCGCAATACCTTCAGCCAACGCTGTTTTACCAACACCAGCTTCTCCTACAAACATAGGGTTGTTTTTAGATCTACGGCACAACACTTGCACACAACGTTCAATCTCTTCATCTCTACCTATTACTGGATTCAACTGACCCGACAAAGCCTTAGCATTAAGGTTGACTGTATACATCTCAATAATATTTTCTTCACCCTCGGTATCTCTAGATGCAAAACCTTCCTGCTGTGGAAACTGTTGCTGTTGAAAGTCAGCATCCTCTTGAGGCTTAGCTATATTTTGTGTAATAAAGTTAACGATATCTATTCTAGTGACATTCTCTTGATTAAGAAAATAAACAGCTTGACTATCTTGCTCACCAAATATAGCTGATAATATATTCATGCCAGTTACCTCTGGAGCACCCATGCTTTGCACTTGGTAGATAGCTCTTTGCAAGACTCGCTGAAAACTTAATGTTGGCTGAATGTCTCGTACAATATCATCTGGAATATAAGGCGTGGTTTCATTTATATATATACTTAAGCCAGCTTTTAATCTATCTAAATTAACTCCACAGGCAACTAAAGCATGACAGGTTTCAGGATTATCTAGCAGTGATAACAATAAGTGCTCAACAGTAATGAATTCATGGCGCTTATCTCGCGCATTGCTAAATGCTTCGTTTAAGGAATGCTCCAAAGTGCGACTGAACATGGCCTTTCTCCCTACGTTGTTATTAGTCCTAACGGCTGTCCATATTATAACCAGTATTTTTGTTTATATTATAACCAGCCCTATACTTATAATGTAGACAACTTTCGGGATGTTTTCCTATATATACAGTATTTTTTTTTAATACCACATCTATTCAGCAAGTTAATCTTAAAAAAAAATAAATCACCTCAACTAACAGACAATATGATAATACTTAACAATAACAATAAGTTATAAGATAATGTTTTTTTAATCTTATCTTGCCAAAAAAGATTCAACTATTTTTGTTGACGATAAAAAGCATTTAGACCATAAACTGGGCAAAAAAGATTGCCCCAGGATAAAATATAATTGATAGTTTATTCAGAGTAGCGTTGCATATTTTTTCTTTTTCCACCCCACAGCATAGCTAATGGCAGCAGAATTAAAACATATACACTAAAGATTCCAGCATATGTCAAAGCTATAGTGAAAATCTGCGGTGCCAATAAAACAATAATCAAAGGTGGCACATAGGTTAGTAAAAAAATAACCAATCCGCTCCACCCCTGTCTTCTCATGTTCAAACCATCCGATAAAAAGTCCATTAAGCATACAGACACACCTAAAAAAGATGTCAGGGCGCATATTGATACAAAAATACCGCCAAAAACAGAGGCAGTTTCACCACTCAAAGCATGTGAAATCGCAGATAACAACATTGTATTTGTATTCGATGAAGAAACCATTGCAGATAACCCAGCATCACCAGATTTAGGTACAACTCCCTGAATAACAGCAATCCAAATTAAATATATCACCAAAGGAAGCAGGCTACCTATCCACAATACACGCTTTAAACTTTCCCTATTATTATTTAAATATACTCGCAAGCTAGGCAGGATTATTCCAAAACCAAATGATGTAATCATCACCATAAAGCCAGATCCGTGAAAAGTAAAATCGCCATGCTCTAACCTGGAAAAGTTAGCGTGAGGCAATAATAAAATAATTACTATAGCTAACACAATCAGCTTTAAAGACATCAACCCACGGTTTAACATATCAACTGAGCTAATCCCAGCATATACGATCAAACCTAAAAATAAGGCAGCAATAACAGCGGATTGATAAAAAGCTACATTTAGCTTTAACATAGAAAACAAACCATGAACCAAATCTGCACTACCAGCCAAATAAGCACAGATTAAACTATAAAGAAGCAATAAATATATAATCCACGTTAATACTTGAGCGCCTATACCAAGAGTTTGCTTAGACATTGATATTAGATTACTGCCAGGAGCACACCATAAATTAACTCGCAGCAAAGTCCAAGCACCAACCGTCATCACTGCCCACGCAACTACCATTAAAATAACAGTTAAAGAAAAAGAGTTACTGGATGTAACAACTGGTAGAGCTAACATTGCAGCCCCAATACATGTTCCTAAAATTAATAAAACACTTCCTATTTGTTTGTGCATTAATACACTCCGTTTGATATATTTTTATATTAAATAATTGTATAGAACAACCCAGATACTTCATACAATAAAAAGAAGATAATACAAAGCCTTGCACCTACTGTCCACGCAAAAACAACTTATCTAACTCTTTTAATGAATATTGAACCCAAGTTGGCCGACCATGATTACAGTAACCACTATTAGATACCTGCTCCATTTGCCTTAACAGCGCATTCATCTCATCTATAGATAGCTTACGATGAGCTTTAATTGCCTGATGACAAGCCATATTGCCTAAGATATCAGATAATACTTCTTCACTTTTATGGCTTTTTTGATATTTTAATAAATCACTTAAAATAGCATGCACCAACTCATGAGCCTCCATGTCTTTCAAGTACGAAGGGACCGCTCGCAAGGATAGTGCATTCATTGTTAAGGCAGACAGATCTAGCCCTGCAGCAATGAATACATCTTGATTTTCTTCCCATACCAACATTTCATGCGGAGATACTTCAATATTAATAGGAAGAAGTAATGACTGACTAGCCAGCGAATGGGCTGATACATCAGCTTTCATTTGTTCAAACAATACGCGCTCATGCGCTGCATGCATATCAACCATAACAAGACCTGAGCTATTTTGCGCTAAGATATAAATATCATGTAATTGCGCTATAGCAACACCTAACGTAAATTTATGCTCCCGATCTTGCTGCTGCACCTCTTTAGCAGTTAAAGCACCAATACTTAAACTATCTTCAGCTAAATTTTTAGCTTGACCGCTTAAATCAACATTACTATCAACATTAAGAGTTATATCTTGCTGCACCAAAGGTGAACCCACAAAAGAATTGGACTGACTGAAGTCTTGATGAAAAGAAGAGCTACTAGCTGATGCAGGAACACTAACACTAGATACATCTTCATTATCAGTATAATCATTAGCCAAAATAGGCTTAGAGGACTCTGGGCAAGTGGCGGCAGCGCTATCTACTTGACTATAAGCAACATCACTTACCATCGCCATCTTGTCATAAGATAAATGATTTTGCTCATCATGCGGCCGAACCTCACATAGTGCACTTTTGATACCTTTAACTAAAGCGTCATGCACAATACGTCCATCTCTAAATCTAACCTCATGCTTGGTAGGATGAACATTAACATCTACTAATTCCGGGTTTATTTCCAAAAATAATACATACGCACTCTGACGACCATTAAAAAGCACATCGTGATATGCATGTTTTATTGCATGTACTAATAACTTATCTCGCACAAAACGACCATTAATATAAAAATATTGCATATCAGCCTGACTACGAGAAAACACTGGCAATGCTATAAATCCTGACAATTTAATACCAACAGCTTCAAACTCTATTTCTATAGCATTATCAATAAACTCACGACCAAGCATACTTGAAACTCGACTTGCAATCTCCATACTATCTGTAGCACAAGGTAGTGACACTATCGATTTATTGTTATGGTTTAAATTAAAACCAACATTAAAGTTAGACAAAGCTAGCCTATTAAAAATAGTTTGTATATGTAAAAACTCTGTTCTTGGCGACCGCAAAAATTTTCTTCTGGCAGGCGTATTATAAAAAATATCACGTAACTCAATCGTGGTGCCAACGGGATGTGATGCTGGCCTTGCTGACAAATCGTCACCAAAGCTTTCTATAGTTGCAGCCACATCTTGACCATTAAGACAAGAGGTCAAACTTAATCTAGAGATAGCGCCAATACTAGCTAATGCTTCACCACGAAAACCAAGACTCTGAATTGACGATAGGTCTTTAAAATCAGACACTTTACTAGTGGCATGACGCGACAATGCTAGTGATAGGTCATCAACATGTATGCCACAACCATTATCACGAACTCTAATTAATTCGTGCCCACCCTGCATAATATCAACTGAAATCTGGGTAGCTTTAGCATCTAAGCTATTTTCTACACATTCTTTTACAACCGACGCCGGTCGCTCGATAACCTCACCTGCAGCAATCTGATTTGCCACCAAAGGATCTAGATTTTGAATTCTACTCATTGCTTACTATCCTCTAGATACATTACGAGCTGGAATTTGTAGCTTTTGCCCAACCCTAATAATATTACTTGTTAAATTATTAACAGACTTAATGGACGTTGATGAAACGTGATACCGCAAGGCTATTGCAGATAACGTATCACCACGGCGAACTGTATGATAAAGACTACTGCTACCTTGATCTAGCTCTGCTGCCAAAGTAGTTCCTCGTGGCGGCTGCTCTTCAAAATAACCAACAACACCATGCCATATAGCTTTTGCCACCTGATACTGATAACTTGAAGTGCGTAATCTTTGCTCCTCTTGCGGGTTAGATAAGAACCCGGTTTCAATTAATAGTGAAGGAATATCTGGTGATTTTAACACTACAAATGAAGCCTGATCTACCTTATGATCATGCATGGTTGCAAATTTCTGTAGAGAATTAATAATGGCGCCACCAACTTCAATACTACTTCTAATTGTTGCGCTTTGTGATAGATTCAACAGCACTGATTGCAACATTTGAGTTTTGTCAGACAACGCAACGCCCCCCAACAATTCTGACTCATTTTCTTTTTCAGCTAGCCACCTTGCCGCTTCACTAGTTGCCCCTTTAGTAGACAAAGCAAATACTGAGACACCTTTAGCATTTTTATTATGAAAAGCATCTGCATGTATGGCAACAAACATATCGGCCTTGTATTTTCTAGCTATAGCTAGTCGTTGGCGCAACGTTAAATAATAGTCTTTATCTCTTGTAAGATATGCTTTAAAACCACGCTGATTATTTATCAAGGTATATAGTTTTTTAGAAATGGACAATACTACATCTTTTTCATGAGTACCCTTAACCCCAATCGCACCCGGATCCTTACCACCATGACCTGGATCAATTACTACTACTATATCTTTTTGCCTATTGATTACTTGGCTTGATGCGACCGTATTAATTTTAGGAGCCTTAGCCAAAGACAATAAAGACGAATCAGACAATGTGATCTGCAATCCTTTACCGCCACTAGTTTTTTGCTTAACGTTAGACTGTAACGATCTACTAAGATCAACAACTACACGCAATACAGTTGGCTTAAAATAACCAACTCTAATATTACTAATAGGGGTATTAGCAATAGGGAGATCAATTGCACTGATATCTTTATTCGTATCCTCTAAGTCAACGACCAGTCTTTCTGGGTTATGTAATATTATTTTTTTATAATTAACTTGATTATTACCAGATAAAGACAAATCTATTTGCCATCTACCAGCTGATGATTTAACAGAAATATCATTTAAACCATTCACATTAGCAGTTACAGATACCTGCCATAACAAAGAAATTAATATCAAACAAGATATAATAAACCTACGAATATTAACTAAGACTGACACTTAAAAAACTCCTCTACCGTAACAAGCAACCTATCTTGGCCACCCGTTGATGACTCAATAGCTATCCCTCGCATATTATTTTCTGGTATTACTACAATAGTTATACTTAATGTAGGCTTAGGTAAAATGGCCATACCACTTTCAGGCCATTCAATTACACATACTGCTGCTTCATGCAAATAGTCTTCTATTCCCATCTGCAGCCACTCTTCTTCATCATGTATTCTATAGCCATCAAAGTGATACAGATCATATTGACTTAAAGAGTATTCTTCAACCATGGCATAAGTTGGACTTGATACTACCCCACTGTAACCTAGATTTTGTAACAACCCTCTAGTTAATGTTGTTTTACCCGCCCCCAGCTGACCATGCAAGAATATCACATCACCTGCTTTGATATGTTTTGCTAACAAAGCTCCCAGCTCTGCCATGCTTGATTCATTATGTAATACACCATTAACTATCATCTGGATTCACCAATGGTCGTAATAGCTGTAAAACATCAGATGCCAATAAGCCACGCTCTCCATCCTGCTCTGCTGCTTGATCTGCAGCCATAGAGTGGATCAACACTCCTATTTGTGCTGCATCTTGCAGACTATAATTTTGAGCTAACAGTCCACCGATCACTCCACTTAAAACATCGCCCATACCACCTGTTGCCATGCCAGGATTACCTGCTGCACATAATGCTATAACCTGATCATGTGTTTTAACTAATGTGCCTGCTCCTTTTAAAATAGCCACATCACTATATTTTTGTTGTAAATTATTTACTGATAGATAGCGATCACTTTGCACCTTTTCTACGGTAGATCCTAGCAGTCTAGCTGCCTCTCCTGGGTGTGGTGTAATAATGCATTTTTCTATTTTAACTGGATGTTGTGATAATAAGTTTAAGCCATCAGCATCAATTACAATAGGTAGGTTACTCTTACATGCCAATTCAAATAAAGACTCAGCCCATGGTGACTGCCCAAGCCCGGGGCCAATTACTATAACAGTAGCACGATCAATTAATGGCGTTAGCTGATCGGCACTATCAATTTGATTACACATTATCTCAGGACGAGCGCCAACAACTATATTTATATGCTCTGGCCGTGTTGCAACCGTCACCAAACCGGAACCAACTCGCATTGCAGCTTCTGCCGCCATTCGCACCGCTCCTCCCATACCATAATCGCCACCTATTACTAATACATGGCCGAAGTCACCTTTATGAGTATTACGTAGTCTTTTAGGCAGTAGCTCAGGCAAGGTGTCTTTTTGCATTAACAATGCGTGTGGTTCTATGCTGTCTATATCTAAGTCGCATAAAGATTCAATAATTACCCTGCCAGATAACTCTATCCCCTTGTCGACATAGCATCCTATTTTAGCTGCAAGAAAAGTAATAGTTACATCTGCACAGATAGCATCATTATATATCTCTCCAGTATCCGCATTCAGACCCGATGGAACATCTATAGATAGAACACTGGCATTACTCTTATTAATATCTGCAATTGCGGCTGCATAGTTACCTACAACCTTGCGATTACAGCCTATACCTAAAATTGCATCAACTATGACATCGGCATTAATACCGCAAGCATAGTATTCCTCTAATGAGTAAATTGTAACTCCAGCATTAACCGCATGGAGTGCTGCAACTTTAGCGATATCTGTTAAGTCATCTATAGCTGTTAATGCAACCACACATATATTTTTATTCTGCTGCATACCACAAGCGGCAAGATAATAGCCATCGCCTGCATTGTTACCACCACCACAATAAACAACAATAGTCTGTGCATCTGGCCATGTAGACTGCAAGAGCTTCCATGCGGCAGCCCCTGCTTTTTTCATAAGATAGCTAGCGTCATTACTACATGAGACAGCTCCCTCTATTTTCAATATGTCTTGCGTTCTGTACAAAAATGTCATATGTATTTAACTTCCTTTAAGCGAGGTAGGCCATGCCAGAAATTGATTTTACGCAACTTCACCAAGACATCAAACATTGGGCGCAAGAACTGGGATTTAATGATGCCGCCATAGCAGATATTGACTTAAAACTGGACAATGATCGCTATTTGACTTGGTTATCTCAAGAATTTCATGGAAACATGGAATACATGAAGCGTAATGCCAACTTAAGAGCAAACCCAGACCAGCTTGTAAGTAACGTGAAACGTGTAATTGTTGTTAGCATGAACTACTTACCAATTACACCAACAATGAAAGATGTAGCCTCACAATCTGAAACTGCATATATTGCAAGATATGCACTGGGTCGTAATTATCATAAATTAATTCGTAAAAAGCTGAATACTCTTGCTAAAAAAATAACAGAAAGAACAATAGATCATGGATACAGAGCCTTTTGTGACAGCGCACCTATACTAGAGCGCGCACTTGCCGCCAAATCCGGAATCGGCTGGGTCGGCAAAAATACTCTTATAATGAACCGCCAACATGGATCATGGTTTTTTTTAGGAGAGATTCTCACAGATCTACCCCTACCACTAGATAGTGCAATATCAAGTCACTGTGGTAGCTGCACGGCATGTATTGATATTTGCCCAACTAAAGCTATCATCAAACCATATATATTAGACGCCAGGCGATGCATATCCTATTTAACAATTGAGCATAAAGGCAGTATTGATGAAAATCTAAGGCCTCTTATGGGGAATCGCATCTTTGGCTGTGATGACTGCCAGATTATTTGTCCATGGAATAAATTTGCTCAACTAACTACTATTAAAGACTTTAGCCCTCGTCATAGTCTTGATTGCGCGACCCTTATTGATTTATTTAATTGGAGCGAACAGGATTTTGCAAACAACACTGAAGGCTCCACAATTAGAAGAGCAGGCTATACTAGCTGGTTACGCAATATTGCAATATCACTTGGCAATGCAAAGACAACACCAAATGTTATCTTGGCATTACAAGCAAGAGCAAACCACACTAATGAAATAGTACGCGAACATGTAGTGTGGGCTTTAACTCAACATGCATCAGCATAAAATTGATGACGATACTTCTACACACACCGTTCACCCTGAGGAGACAACGTAGTTGTCGTCTGTGACGGGGTCGCGGTGTTTGTCAACATAGTTGTCGCTTTTATTACTTCATTATTGAAAAATAGTCCGTGTTGTATATTATTGAAAGATAGTCCGCCTTCTGTCATCAAGTTACGAATTCCCTCAGCGATATTAATGATGACCTCTTGAGTATCGCGAGCAAGTTGCCCATGAGGAAGTTGGAGCATTTGTGTGCCTTGCGCCGTGTTGTTTATGTCAGGCCTCGTCGTGACTAATTCATTTGCAAGTCTTCTTCGTAGTTCTGTAATCACCCTTTCTGCTGCGCCTTCGCCAATGTCATTGTTGTATGAACGCGTATATAGTTCGTTGCCTTCTAAACTAATTTTCATTACTCTTCCATTTAAGTAATCAAACTTGCATCTGCCGACTTCGTCCTCTATGCCCTTTATGATTTCCTCAGCATCTTCCTCCGATAGGGGCGTATTACAGGCTGGATCCATGAATCCCATTACTAGTGGTTTGCTATTATTGGGGAAGCCAATGAAAAAAAATGAAAAAAATCATAGAATTAACCTACTTTTTAAGATTATTTTAATACTTGCATGATAAGATTGCCGTCTTGTATGACTGAATAGTTATGGCTGTTGATTACGAACATCCACCTTTTGTTGGAGATTTGCTATGAAAAAAGTTTTTTTGATATTGTTACCTACTTTAGTGTTATTGTTATCGGGTATTTCTTATGCCAAACCACTTAAGGCCTGCATCCCTGCTCCAGAATTACACAACGCCCTCTATCACAATCGCATTGCGGTTGCTGTGAAAGATTCAACTTCAAGCGCTCCTACTGACGAATGGTTTACGGTAGTTGACGACCCTCGGACAGCGAATGATCCGCTGATCATTGCCGAATTAACTAAAAATTGGCAATTAAGTACCGTTGAAAGGAACTCGACACAGACTTGGTGTGAGTACCTAAGTACTGAAAACAACAAGAATCATTATTTTTCCATTACGTGGATACCAGGTAATAATTAAATAGCCAGTTCAGTCTTGATGCGTAAGAGTATGATTTATAGGACTCTTACGATACACTTTAATGACTCATCATTTTCTCTTCTCAATATCATTTAAGGAGAGAAAATAATGTGGCTTGGTGATGTTACCCAAACAAGTGAATAATATAATATATAGATTCGAGTCGTATATAACATGCAATGAGTAGTGAAAAACATCGATAAAGTAAAAATTACATACATCAAGAAATTGATCCAGGCAGGTTCAAGCAAATAAACACCGATACAGGACAATATTAAATGAGAGCAAACCACACTAATGAAATAGTACGCGAACATGTAGTGTGGGCTTTAACTCAGCATGAATTTTAAGTAACAGACTAACGACCACCTATAAGCGAGTACTCAGCCACCCTATCAACAATAACATTAGATACCGAAGCAAACACACCGACAGTTATTGCTGCCATCGCAGCAACCCTGATTCTAGAATCTACGGACGAACTGGACAAGCATAATGCCACAAATGCTAAACTAGACGCTGACACACCTGTCAATAGTCTAGTAACTACAGAAGAGCTGTCAAACATACTACTTGCCGCTACTGAAGGCTGGGCGCTTTCATCACTTCTCAGAGCTTCTCTATTCCTATACCTAGCCGCACGTGGGCTTAAACCTTCAGTACTTCCATTATCGCTAGCATTATCATACCCCTCACTACTATTACCCATGAATCCTCTCCTTTCTCATGTATTAAGTTAAATAATTAATTAAGACGGCCATATTGTCATACTATTTTGGTGATCATCAATAAAATAATAACCAGCAAGAGCTATTAACACTACGGTAATGTTTATTAATGTTATTATGACTTTCTTTCTAGATTGCCACGTCAACACTCTCCTCGCAATGACAGTGAGCTTGGATTGCCGCGTCAATACTCTCCTCGCAATGACAGCGGCTTGGGGGGGGCTTAGCTATGTTCAGGAGCAACCGCATAGATGCCGGGAGCATTGCGCAAATACCCTTTATAGTCCATGCCATAACCAAACACATACCTGTCTTCAACCTCCATACCACAGAAATCGGCACTAGGCAGTCCTGCTGCAAGTCGAGTGCCCTTTTTCTCTACTAGAACGGCAGTATGAATAGATCCAGCTTGTTGTTGCTCACAGTAGTTAACAATACCACTTAAGGTAATACCACCATCTAAAATATCATCAACAATAATAACAGCACGACCTTTTAATGGAGTGCTAGGAAGAGCTTTCCAGGTTAGCTCATGACCACGAGTAGTATTGCGATAACGTGTAGCATGAATATAATCAACCTCTAACGGGAAATCCAATCTTGGCAGCATATTCCCAAGAGCAACCATGCCGCCAACAACAACACACAAGAAAATAGGATTACTATGACTTAACTCATAACTTATCTCTGTTGATACTCGATCCAGCGCCGCCTCAATTTCCATTTTTGAATATAAACAAGTTGACTTAGAAAAAACTCTCCTTATATCAGCAGGCAATACTGTTGGCAGCTCACCTGTAGCATCCGTTGCTACATTATTAGATGCAGGATTATTATCTATCACGTTTTATTTCTCCGGTTGTTGTCTTAGTTAAAATCGGTTGTGGAACATTTAAAGTTGTAGTTGGAAACGCACACTCAGCACCATGCGATGCAATAATATCAATAGCTTTTAATAAAACATCTTGCTTAACGCTTTGAAAGGTCACCCAGTCTGTTGTTCTAGTAAACGTATAGATAAAGAAATTAAGAGATGAGGCACCAAACTCATCAAACTTAACCATTAAAGTTTGAGTTTCATCTATATCGGTATGCTCGCGCAACATGGTTTCAATATCAGCTAAAATTGGCGCTATTTTTTGCGCATCATCATAACGCAGGCCAACTGTAACATTAATTCTTCTATGCGACATTCGCGATGGGTTCTCAACTGTCATGTTAGAAAACAAAGCATTTGGAACATATAAAGGGCGCTTATCAAAAGTTATGATTCTAGTTAAACGCCAACCAATATGATCAACATCCCCTTCTATGTTTTGATCTGGCGATCTAATCCAGTCACCAACTGAAAATGGCTTATCCCAGAAGATCATCATACCACCAAAAAAATTAGCTAATGTATCTTTAGCTGCAAAACTAACCGCCAAAGCACCAACACCACCAAACGCTAATAACGTATTAATTGGATACCCAAAAACCTGCAACAACACCAAAAAGATGATAAGCACTAAAACAACGCGAACAACCTGAGATATTGCTCTAACACTTGTTCTATCGCGCTTACGAGTAATATCTAACTTAACATATAATAAATGACTCTCTACACCAGAAATATAACGAATACAAAACCAAAAGATAGAAAGCACCACTCCAAGACGTTGAATTAAATGCAAGACACTCTTAAACCCTTCTAAAACACCAATATGACGGGCTAGAATCTGCAGCGAGATCATCACCACCATAAACAACAATAAGATTCTAATTGGCAGACTAATTGCTGTAACTAAAGTTGCATCCCACGACCTAGCCGACCTCTCTAGCCTAGGCAATAGGTAGTTACGCACTCTAGATAATAAAAACCAAATTAAAAGCGCCCCCACAATTAACAAGAATACATTAAACACCCATCGATGCTGAGTAATGAGCTGCGAGATATAATTCATGATTTATTACCATCGTCGTTATCATTGTTATTGTTACTATTATTGTTACTGCCTTTTACTGTTTGTTTTTGTAAATCTTTACCAATATAGCTTACACTAGAGGCGCTAGTAACATTACTGCCAATACCATGAAATTTTCGAAGACACACTTTCACCTCATCTATTCTAATAATAGAATGTAATGGAATATAAGTTCGCTTTACTCCCTGAAACTCTTGCTTTAGAGAGCTTTGTATTGTATCTGCTACTTCATTAGAATTTTCTGTTGGAAACATTAAAGATTCAAGCTCTACAAAACCCATAATTGACTCTTCACATACATATTTAGCATACAATACACAAACAGAATCATCTTTTATAAAAATAACTTTAAATAAATAATCTGAAGACAACATAAATACCTACTCTTCCAACATACCTAAAGATTGCAGATAATCTTTTTCTTCCAATGTTGACTCCCGCCCTAATGCACTATTGCGCTGAGGGAATCTACCAAATCTTGTAATTAACATATGATGATGCCTAGCAAACTTTAAAAAACTATCATAAATAACATGAGTTTCATTAAATGCTAACTCAGACAATATTTCATACGCCCTGCTTGCTGTTTCTTGATAAGATAAACTCTCACTATGCAATAAAGGGAAATAATAGAACACTCTTTCGATAAGACTCAACTCATGATCGGACTCTTGATCGATGCCGTTTAGAACAACATCTAGTGCAGCCTTGTCATAAGCATAAGACTGCGCTTGGCCACGATAGATATGACGAGAAAACTGATCATATAGCAAAACCATGGCTAGTTGCCCACGAGATGAATTATGCCACGATTTGTATTTGCCTAACGCAGCATTATTTAAGACATCGCCAAAGGATTTAGTCATCTCTTCATCAATAATCGGATCGTCACCAAACCAGATGCGGGATCTGCGCTCAGATGGAACTATAGTTAGCTCAACCCTGCCAAACCAGTATTTAAGAACATCTTCATATGTATTGTCAGTCACGTTAGCACCTTTTGAGCTACTGAAAATATGGTCAGAACTTTAACATGAAAACAGCATAGTTACCATCGACCTATCTTTGCAACAAGAGATATAACATCATGCATATACCCACTTGACTCTATTGAGTATTTTGCAACATCATCCCATGACCTAAGCCAAGTTAACTGTCTTTTAGCTAGCTGCCTAGTAGCTATAATTGCACGCTCCCTCATACTATCTTTACTATACTCTCCTCGCATAAAATCTAATACCTGCTTATAACCAACACTCCTCATAGCTGGCATCTGCGATGTCAAATCAAACCTATCGAGCAAGCCTGCCACCTCATCCAGCAATCCTTGCTGCAGCATAATATCGAACCTGCAGGCAATACGCTTATGCAATTTAGATCTATCTTCCGGCCATAGTGCAATATTTTTAAAACTATACTTACTATGCCCATTATCTTGCGTATTCAAAATATCGCTCATAGTGGTACCAGAACTATAAAAAACCTCTAAAGCTCTAGCAATACGCTGACTATCATTTGGATGAATTTTATCTGCCGATATAGCATCAACTAATCGCAATTTTTCATGCATAGCTGTCAACCCTAACTCGGCTATTTGCTGCGCTACTTGCTGCCTTATATTAATATCAGTCTCTGGTAGACTTGCTATTCCATGCTGCAAACGATGAAAATACTGCATTGTGCCACCAACTAAAAGTGGAACCTTGTCATTTTTAAATACATCATCAATTACAGCAACAACATCATTACAAAACAAGCCAACAGAATAAGCATCTGTAGGGTCGCAGATATCTATTAGATTATGAGGATACTTAGCAAGTTGATCTCGCGTAGGCTTGGCAGTTCCAATATCCATACCTCGATAAACCATAGCCGAGTCAACACTAACTATTTGCAAAGGAAACAGATCGGATAAATGCATTGCTAGATCTGTTTTACCTGTAGCAGTTGCACCCATTAAGCAAAAAACTGGTAACGATGAATTCATGCCACACCCAATAAGAAGCTAGTAACGTTCTGATATACAAGGATAATCATTATTTTAACACCCATTAAATTAAACAACATATTCCCTGTACCTAAGCCAGCTGCGGCGCTATAATAGCGCACATTTATTCTTGGGGCTACAGTTATGATTCCTTCTCACCTACAACTTTCAATGGCAGGCGTAATCCTACTACTTACAATAATCTCAGGATACATACCTTTTAAGAAATGCGCCTTTACCAAGTACGCTACTGACTTCCCATTTGGTGAAGCTCTAGCTTGCGGTGTTTTCCTTGGCGCTGGTTTAATTCATATGCTAGGAGATGCAAATAGTTCATTTCAAGACGCAGGAATTGATTACCCCATGGCTTTTTTAATCTGCGGAGCAATGTTCTTACTACTATTATTACTAGAACATGTTGGTTCTGAACTTAAGCACCACCAAGAATCTAACAATACCATTATCACCCTATCTGTTGTCATGCTAGCAATCCACTCGTTACTCGAAGGAACAGCTCTTGGTATAGGTGGAGATTATGCCGAAATATTTATTTTGTTTTTTGCAATCATAGCTCACAAGTGGGCAGCAAGTTTTTCTTTGTCTTTACAAATAAATAAATCCTCACTCGGCCTGAAAAGCAAAATAATGTTATTTTCAATATTCGCAATCATGACTCCAATTGGAATCTTATTTGGCTTATTCATTCAGCTGCATACAAGCAATAATTATGCCTTGGCAGTATTTAACTCTCTCGCCGCTGGAACGTTTTTATATATAGGAACATTACATGGACTAAGTAAAGCTATCATGATTAAAAGCTGCTGCAACTTAAAAGAATTTTTACTAGTTATTGTTGGCTTCTCACTGATGGCGTTAGTGGCTATTTGGACTTAACCACGCATCCCTCCTGTCAACAAACGTTCGCCACCTGATCTAAATATAGTAAGGGTAAAAATATAAACTATCAGTGGACATACACGTGGGCAACAGCATTAGTCGAATCCATTGCCGATCAGCTTCCACTCAATGACAGTAAAATCATTACCTCTTCAAAACTTGACTCTGATGACTCCGATCCAGAGATAGACTGGCCCACGGGTGAAGCTCTTATACTAGCTAAACAAGCTAGCTTATCTATGAATTAGAGATAATGAAAGATGAGCATTATCTTATTTGGATGGATTCATTAGATGATTTAGATACAGGGAGTGCCAGGCCATGATTTAGTAAAAAATCCTTTTGTTATTGACACTTAGTTAACCTGATGAAATGATACTGACATGTTATATCAACCTTATATACTTATTATTATTCTTGTTTTAGCTATGGCCCTTTTTATTTGGGGTAAATGGCAATACGACATTGTGGCGCTAGTCGCCTTGTTTTTAGCTGTAATATCAGGATGCGTCCCATTCCATGATATTTATAGCGGGCTTAATAACCCAGCCGTAATAACGGTCGCCTGTGTGATGATATTATCTAACACCATAAATCAATCTGGTCTATTTCAAATATTACTAAGACATACACATAAGCTAACCCATAACAAATACTTATACATAAGCACTCTAACCACAATAACAGCAGTATTGTCGGCATTTATGAACAACATCGGGGCTATGGCAATTATAATGCCGCTAGCAATTCACTCATCAAGAAAGGCGAAAATATCGCCAGCCCTAATTCTTATGCCAATAGCACTAGGGTCTGCTATGGGTGGGCTGACAACATTAATTGGAACACCACCAAACCTATTAATATCAAGCTACAGGCAAGCAGCACTAGGACAACCATTTGCCATGTTCTCATTTGGTAAAGTAGGGATCTTTATCGCTATTGCCGGAGTAATATATATAAGCTTAATAGGATGGAAGCTAATTCCTAAAAAACATCAAAAAAAACTACAGACAGATGAAATGTTTGAAATAACCGACTATATAACAGAGGCTGTAGTTACCGACAAGTCACCACTTGTAGACTGTACACTAAACCAAACATATCTAAAAAAATGGGGGGAATTCAATATCCTTGGCGTCATTAGGGATCAAAAAAAACGCATGTCCTTAAATCATGAAATAATCTTTCAAGTGGGGGATATTTTAATTCTGGAGGCAGCAGCAAGCGACCTAAACATAATCCTAAAAAACCTACAGCTTGAACTAATACCAGACATAGACATATCATCCTCAGATTTAAAAGAAGACAATATAACATTAACTGAAGCAATAGTTATCCAATCATCCAGGCTAGAAGGCCGGTGTCTGCAAGATATAAATTTACGGTCCCGCTACAATACCACAGTAATAGCAATTTCAAGACACGGTCGAGTCTTAAAAAACAGACTAAACTCTACACCACTACAAGTTGGTGATACCCTATTAATACAAGGAGATGCTGATAACTTGCGTAGCATGCTAACCAGACTAAAGCTATTACCATTAGAGCAAAGAGACCTACCTCTAGCTCCAACCAAAAAGTCATATCTTAGCTTGTTGTTTTTTAGTTTAGCTATAATCATTAGCGCATTACAACTAGCTCCTGTACAAGCCACCTTTGGCGCTGCTGTATTTTTAAATATGATCTTTCGTGTTGCGCCTATTAGGAACTATTACGAAAGCATAGACTGGCCGGTTATCATTTTACTTGCAGCGATGATACCTATAGGACATGCCATGCAAACAACAGGAGGGACTACCCTAATTGCTCATAGCCTACTAAGCTCTACATCTCATATATCACCGGTCTTAACTCTAACTGTATTGATGATAGTAACAATGACGTTATCTGACTTCATGAACAATGCAGCAACCACTGTGGTTATGGCCCCAATTGCTATCAGTCTAGCTCAAACACTACAAGTACACATCGACCCATTTTTAATGTCAGTTGCAATTGGCGCCTCTTGCTCGTTTCTAACTCCTATTGGCCACCAAAATAATACTATTATCATGAGCCCTGGTGGTTATAAATTTATGGACTATATTCGCGTTGGCAGCCTACTGGAGGTTATAGTAATAGTTATCAGTATTCCTGCAATTCTATATATCTGGCCACTATGAATAACTAACTGCTGCCATACACTAAATCACGGCACCTATAGACTCTATACGCATCTCAGCGGTTACCATCAAAAAACAACAGCACTAAAAATATACATATTGCACAAAACTTATATTAATCCTATGCTTACCTAAAATTATTTAGCATAAAAAGGATTTTCCATGCACCCATCTGAAACAATTGTTCACTTATCACGACTACAATTTGCCTTTACTGCTATGTTTCACTTCTTGTTTGTACCTCTAACCTTGGGCCTAACCTGGATACTATTTGTAATGGAAACATTATATGTACGCACAGGCAAAACCGTATATCGCGATATGACACAATTTTGGGGGAAACTATTAGCAATAAACTTTGCACTTGGTATTGTAACTGGGATTACAATGGAGTTTGAGTTTGGTCAAAACTGGGCATACTTCTCTAGAATGATAGGTGGTAGCTTTGCGCCAATCTTAGCTATTGAAGGAATAACAGCATTCATGCTTGAGGCTACAATGTTTGGCTTATTCTTTTTTGGATGGAACAAACTTAGTAAAGCAGCTCACTTAACCGTAACATTTTTAATGTCATTTGGTGCCAGCTTATCTATTGTAAATATTCTAGCTGCCAATAGCTGGATGCAAGACCCTAAGTTTGCAACATTTGATGTTAGCAGCATGACAATGAACATTGATAGCATATTAGGTCTATATATAAATGCCTTAGCGCAAGTTAGAATAGGACATGTCGCTAATGCTGGCTTTGTCACCGGGGCTATATTTGTCATGGGCATTAGCGCTTACTACCTGCTAAAAGGAAGAGATATCGATTTTGCTAAAAGGTCTATAGCTGTAGCGGCAAGCTTTGGCATAATATGTAGCCTTTCTGTAGCATTTTATGGCGATGCTAATGGGCTTGTTGTTAGTGCGGATGAACCTGAAAAAATGGCAGCCATAGAAGCGCAATGGGAAACACAAAAAGCTCCAGCTGCTTGGAGTATAATAGCTTTCCCAAATCAAAAAGAAGAAAAAAACTACTTCCCTATAAAAGTACCATACGCACTAAGCTTAATAGCAACTCACTCTCTTACTGGCGTGGTGCCAGGAGAGCTTGAAATAATGCAAGGATACAAACCACAGGTAGCCAATGGTGTTTTAGCTTATAATGCTCTAAAAAATATCCGACAGGGAATAGATGTTCAAACCAACCAAGATATATTCAATAAATACCATGAAGACATTGGTTTTGGTTTTTTAGCGGCCAGCATTGACCCAACTGCAACCACAGCATCTACCGAACTAATAAATGCAACTGTTAAGGCTGCAATCCCAAATGTAGCAACTGCATTTTGGACATTTAGATTTATGCTTGGATTCTGGGGTTTAATGCTGCTTTTATTTATTTTAGGGCTAACATACAGCTTAAAAGACACTCTAACTAAACATAGGTTGTTCTTACGCTGTGCACTATATGGCATACCACTACCATTTTTAGCAGCCGAGTGTGGCTGGGTATTAGCTGAAAATGGCAGGCAACCATGGATAATTCACAAAGTATTGCCGACATCTTTTGGCGTATCCTCAGTTGATATAAGCAGTATATCAGCTAGTTTAATAGGATTTATTATATTTTATATTGTACTATTTATCTTAGAATTTTCTTTAATGAAAAAATATGCAAAACAAGGGCCAAGTAGTTTAGGACTAAATAAATATCATTTTGAACAACAACCTTAAATAAAAACAGTAGCTGGAGGGAACTAATGCTGGATTTTATAGTGTTAAAAGTAATTTGGTGGCTCATCGTTGGCGCTATCTTAATGACATACGCTGCTACTGCAGGCTATGACTTAGGTGTAACTCTAATAATGCCATTTTTAAAAGATGAACGCGACCGAAGAGTCGCCCTAAACACCAGCGCCCCAACCTGGGATGGCAATCAAACCTGGCTAGTATTTGCTGGCGGAGCATTATTTGTAGTTTGGCCATTGGTATATAGTACCGCCTTCTCTGGTATATATGCTGGTATTTTATGCATCTTATGGGGGTTTTTCCTAAGACCGCCAGGATATGACTACCGTGGAAAAATAAACCACCCTGCATGGCGAAGATTTTGGGATTGGGGACTATTTGTAAGTGCTTTTTTACCTGTATTACTATTTGGTGTCATATTTGGCAACTGCCTTGTTGGCTATCCTTTTCATTTTGACCCAATAAGCTTACGCTCATTTTATACTGGTAACTTTGGCGACTTATTAAATACCTTTGGTATAAGCTGTGGAGTTGTTGCTTTGATAATGGTTGTAATGCATGGCGCAGCATATCTTGCCAGAAGAACAGAGGACTCCCTGCGCGACACTGCTAGAACAATACACGCCATCTTCGCCATACTGCTATTAATTATATTTACAATTATTGGTTACCTATTAATTAACCTTAAAGGGTACGTGCTAATTAGCTCTCCAGTGGATCCAACATCTCATATTCTAGATGATGTAGTACAACAACACACCGGCGCATGGATAGATAGCTACAAACAATATCCATGGAAGTATTTTGCTCCATTTCTAATGTACATTGGGACTATAGCATCCTTATGGGGGAACTACTTCAAATGGTATGCCACGTGTTTCTGGGCAAGCGTTATGAGCGTTAGTGGCGTTATAGGCACAGCGGGATTAACCTTATTTCCATTCATAATGCCATCTAGTAGCAACCCGAATGAAAGCATTACTGTTTGGAACGCAGTTTCAACACAATATGCTTTAAATATAATGCTTTATTTTGCAGTTGTTTTGTTAATATTCATTGCCGCATATAAAATATTTGCTTTTTATAGCATATGGCACGACAAAGGCACCGTTACTCGTGAAGATATTGCTGACGACCCTCATGGTTTTTATTAGGAGAAAAATAGTGAATTATATTTATATTATTTGTTTATTAGTTGTGTCGATTGTATTTAGCTTATTAATTAGCTCTATTGTTGACAAAAAGATATCCGCTAAAAACAACAGCCATCAGAAATAGACATGAAGGCCAAAATTAAAAGCCATATAGAAAAACAGCGGTTGCGCTATGAGATAGCTGGTAGTATTGCAATTAAACTATTAATTATTACTATAATATGGCATTTATTTTTTTCTCACCCTATAGAAGAATCATTAAGCAATAAACAGTATCAACAACACTTTTTTAACGATAAGAGCAAGTCTACACCTTAACAACCACATATTGTTCTAAAGTACTTACTGGAGTGCCTAATATTAACATAAGACATGAATCCAGAGACCAAGCATTGTCACAACAGTAAGCAACTAGGCAAAAACACGACTAAGACAACACAAGAAGTATACTGACATAATACAATCATCATGATATTGTTTTTGTGTTTTTTATGGATAATTTTAAAATGACACTAGCTCGCAACAAGCAAATAATATTATTAATTGGCATAATATTAGCAGCAACGATTACAGCAATAAATTTAACTATGGCCGTCTCATAACTGCCAGATCTCCAAAAAACATTTAATACTAGCCTAGTAGAATTAAAGTGGTTCATCTCTCTATATCTGATTGCTCAATCAGCCCTAATGGCCAACATGGCGCGCATCGGTGTTATATTTGGAGTTCGTAGAGTTTTATATTTTGGCATTATCAGTTTTATCCTGGTTTCTATAATTGCAGGCACATCAAATAGCATGCAGACGCTATTAATATGCCGTTTCTTAATGGGTAGTCTGAGCGCAATAACCTACACCCTCCCTGTTGCTATTATTCTCCACATCATCCCGCAAGAAAATAAAGCAAAGTACTGCGTAAACCTACTACAAAGTACGGTAGGAACAGGGCTTGCTTTTGGTACTTTTATTGGTGGTATGATATCAGCTTACCTAGGGTGGAGATGGATATTCTTGATCAATGTCCCCTTTCTTTCTATTAGCTTGTTATGCTGCGCATTTAGCTTGCCACATATCAAGTCACCATCAACTAATGACAAACCAGACTGGCTAGGAGCTATTACTTTAACTATAAGTATAGTTACCTTAATCTTCTCATTAATTGAAGTAGCCAGGCTATCATGGATATCACCAATTATATTCATCCCATTTTTAATCAGCATAGTTTTTTTCACTATATTTATCTATTTGGAGAAAAATACATCATCACCTATCATTCAGCTATCACTGTTTTCAGATAAAAAGTTTTTGTCCGGGCTAATCTGCTCTGCCTTTTTATCTTTTTTTTATTCTGGAGTTTTATTTATCACTCCTATTTATCTAGCTTTCTTTTGCCACTACTCGTCATCTGAGATTGGATTTATATTCTTATCGCTGTCACTTAGCATAATATTTTTTACTTATATTCAAATCAATCTAATTAAACATATATCTATTAAGTCAATCCTACTATTAGCTCAGATTTTATTTATAATTACCTTCTTGTTTTTTGCATTAATTAATCACAAAGCAAACATATATGATCTTATGATTGTATTAGTACTTATGGGGGCTGCTTGGTCTTTCACATTATCACCGGCAATGATGGCATCAGTCTCTACTGTTAACCCAGAACAACGAACCAGTGCTATCGGTATCCTGTGGACCTCTCACGGCATAGGTGGATCACTTGGGGTTTCTATCGTTATGATATTCTTTCATTACAACCTTAAAAATCACGTTTATAATACATTAAAAGCTATTACCAATATTACTACACTCAACCCAGCTTGGCTTCAACAAGCTGTAGAAAAGCCACAAGATGCAGTACAGATTATCCATGCAAATACAGGACTACCCTTGCATGATGTAACTACTATATTTAGAAATTCATTTTCTTTTGGATTCACGTCAATATTTATACTAAATATATTAATATCCATATTTATCTTTATAACTGTTTGTTTTCTATATAAATCTAATAATAATAAGTAGCGATCAAGTGTCCGCCTAGATCCCACCTGTTAGTATAGTTATAGCGCACAGTTAGCCCTGAGAATAATTAGAACTAAAGCTAATGATAGCAGGAGTGCTATCACCTACGCCTGTTTAACAAGAGATGCATCCTTCAGCACCAAACAAATCACATGACAACAGATAGTTACGAGAAATAGTAATCTAATTTTTAGCACAATTGACCATAGACATGCCCAGCGCCAACACGCCCTCCACAGTGAACTATAATACGACTATATAATGAACAACTACAGGAACATGTCATGACCAATAAATCACTATCTATTAAGGCTATCTCTCTGTGCTTCGTATTTCTTATTTCCTCGGCGTGTTATTCCGCTACTCCAACCTACACAAAAAACACTATCCATCTTTATGGCAATCAAGTAAGTTTCTACATGCCTCTATGGCAAGAACTGGCCATGAACCAATATCTAAACTCAACAAATAAAGAACACCAAATTGCATTTAAAACTTTTACCTATGAAAAAGGTGGTATATTTATTCTTGAGCAAATCCCAAATGATCAATATCTGGATGATTGGTCAACAATGTATGCAATACACGCAGCCAACTACTCTAAACAAACTCCTATTGACATGAACATCATGATCAATGCTAACAAGCAAGTATTTAAAGACAACTGTGTTAACTTTAAATATGCAGAAAGTCCTGTTAAAACCTCATCAATCGACAGTGTAATCATCACAATATTCTGTGATCAAATAAAAGAAACGCAAGAAGGAGAAATTATGGTGAAGCACATTACAGTTACTAAGGATAATCAATCGATAGAGATTTACCAAGAATGGAAAGGAGACAAATTTATTATCGATCAGCAATCAACATGGCCAGTTACACAATCTGATATTGATAATATAACACAGCGATTATCATCAATATCAATACGTAGCGTAAATCAAGCTGAGCCATAATGGCGTAAGCATAAATTAAACAGCAGCATTGATATAATATGCTGGAACTCCCATCACATCAATCGCAACACGTGGCCCATGGTTTATATGTACCACAAAGCAAGCTAGAGAATAGCAGCAGATATTTACGAGAAATAGTAATATAATATTTCAGCAAGTGATCATGGCTTATTAATAAATCATTCTTGATTTTAATTTCAGATTTGCAATAAGTTGAGCTTCCCTCTGTATTTTTAATAGGGTGACCCAATAATGGCAATGCATCTCCATATGGGAATCTAAAATAAATTCCATCAATCATCAGTCTATTCTATAGCTATGCATGGAGTCATTGACCAGCTAAACGTAATATTCTATTACGACCCAGACTTCCTGGTTGTAAAAAAACACCTTGACGCCGAGTTACAACCACAGCCTGCTCCCGAGCTTCCACAAATGGCAGACCGCCAGGATAGACAGGAGTACCCTCCCTCCGGAATAATCGACTCATATAACTACAACAGCCAGACTTTGCAGTTACAGGCTCTTCCTGCGCCGCATTGTCCTCTGATTGTTCTGCAGTTACAGGTCCTGCATGCAATGAACCAACTCTTACAGGTGATTCAGAGACCAGTATAGCTGGTTCAGCGAACGGTATAGCTGGTTTAGCTACCGGCAAAGAAGGATTACCCTTCCCAATATCCAACGCCATCTCTGGAATTTCTAAATCACTACTTAGCATGATAATAACCCCCATAAATTATACTGACGACAAACAAGGCAGCATACCATTAAAAAATTAAAAATCAGCAATATTTAATGCTGAAGATGAGAATGATCCACTCCTAAGTAAAGACCTAATCAACATATATTAAATAGGTGTTTGCTAGTATTAATGTGTTGTTCCCTGGATTGCCGCGTCAATTCCCTCCTCGCAATGACAGCGGTAGGGGAGCCTGGATTGCCGCGTCAATGCCCTCCTCGCAATGACAGTGGTGCTGCTTACAAGTAAGCTCAACTGTAACAATAAACATTTCAACTTAACTTTTATCTGACTTACTCTTAGGAATTAAAGATCCTGTTTCAAGCCAACGCTTATTACGACCAGTGCGATCTACTATATCACCAGCTAGTTGGCCACAAGCTGCAGAAACATCATCACCTCTAGTTTTTCTTATATGAACATTTATACCAGATTTAGTTAAGCGATCTCTAAATGCCAAAATATCTTCTTTGTGTGACACCTGATAATTAGAACCATCAAATGGATTAAACGGAATTAAATTAACTTTATTTGGAATACCTTCAAGCAATCTAATCAACTGCTTGGCATGCTGCAATGTATCATTTACTCCTCGCAACATTACATATTCAAACATAACTTGGCGCTTATTATCAAAATGATCTTTGCATGCTTTAAGCAATACAGCTAATGGGTATTTTTTATTAATAGGAACAAGCTGATTGCGCAGCTCGTCATTTGGAGCGTGCAAAGATACAGCTAAAGACACCTCACTTTCCTGTGCAAGCAGTTTCATTTTAGGCACAACACCCGATGTACTTAAAGTAACTCTATACTTAGATAAACCAAAAGCTAAATCATCCAGCATTAAAGCCATAGAATCGCGCACTGGAATATAATTTAATAAAGGCTCACCCATGCCCATCATTACTACATTAGTAATGGATCGTGCTTTTGCAAATGTATCTAAACCTTTATCGATGGTTAGACGCTTAACTGCTAACCAAACCTGACCAATGATTTCAGCTTGAGTTAAATTACGATTAAATCCCTCTTTGCCAGTCGAACAGAAACTACAGTTTAAGGCACAACCAACTTGAGATGAAACACATAAAGTGCCTCGAGAGTCTTCTGGTATAAATACAGTTTCAATCAAATTACCATCATGCAACCGCAGCAGCCATTTAATGGTGCCATCACTAGCTGTTCGCTCTAACGCTATCTCCGGCAAAGTACAGGTAGCCTTTTGCTCTAACTTTTGCCTTAATGCCACACTCATGTCTGTCATTAATGAAAAGTCTATAACACCACGCTGATATATCCATTGCACTAATTGCTTAGCACGAAAGCGAGTTTCGCCCCACTCTGTCATTAAGAGAGATAATCCTTCTAATGAATAATCAAATAAATTGACCATATCTGTGGGGCTATTCAATCTTACTCACCAAAGAAGTAATTGATTTCAAATGCAGCAGTATCCGCAGCATCACTACCATGAGCCGCATTAGCTTCTATTGAGTCTGCAAAATCAGCACGAATAGTGCCTGCATCAGCATCTGCTGGGTTAGTTGCGCCCATTAAGTCACGGTTGACAGCTATTGCATTTTCACCTTCTAGCACTTGTATCATTACAGGACCTGAAATCATAAATGATACTAAGTCATTGAAAAAAGGTCTTTCGCTATGAACAGCATAAAAACCCTCAGCTTCATCTTTACTTAATTGTGCCATTTTAGCTTTAACTACTTTAAGATTAGCACCCTCAAATCTAGTGTAGATTTGACCAATAACATTTTTTGCCACAGCATCTGGCTTGATAATAGATAGTGTTCTTTCAACTGACATTTTAGCTCCTTAGCGTTAATTTTATACAATAATTCAAACGGCGCAGTATACGTGCATCAACATTCAAAACAAAGTGAAAAATGCACATATTTATACAATTATTTCCAATAAGGTTACATACCTATGCAGTTACAACCGACCTAATCGCCTACGATCAGACTCTTTAAGATTCTTTTTACGCAACCTAATAGAACTAGGAGTCACCTCAACCAGCTCATCATCTGTAATGAAATCCATAGCTTGCTCTAAAGTAAGGTGCACTGGAGGAGTTAAAACAATACTCTCATCGGTACCCGAGGCCCTAACATTGGTTAACTGCTTTTCTTTGGTAACATTTACCACTAGGTCATTGTCTCGCGTATGCAGCCCAACAATCATACCCTCATAAACTTCATCTTGCGGGTCACACATCATCTCTCCGCGTGACTGCAAGTTCCAGATCGCAAACGCTGTAGCCTTACCTTTGACATTAGAAATTAATACCCCTCGGTGACGTGAAATTATTTTATCTTTAGTTGCAGGACCATAATGATCAAACACATGGTACAACAATCCAGAACCAGAAGTTAAAGTTAAAAAGCGACCGTGAAAACCAATAAGACCACGAGTTGGAATAATATACTCTAACCTAACCCTACCCTTGCCATCTGGCTCCATATTGCGAAGATCACCCTTGCGTGCGGCTAATTGCTGCATAATATCACCCTGATGCTCCTCATTAACATCAACAACAACATTTTCAAACGGCTCTGACAACACTCCATCTATAGTCTTTGTTATAACTTCAGGCCTAGAAACGGCCAGCTCATAACCTTCACGACGCATGGTTTCAATTAGAATTGCTAAATGCAACTCACCCCTACCAGAAACAATAAAACGATCACCACCACTGCCCTGAGCGACCCTAAGAGCAACATTTGCAATCAGCTCTTTTTGCAATCTATCGCCTATTTGACGACTAGTAACATATTTACCCTCACGGCCAGCAAAAGGCGAAGCATTAACCAACATAGAAATACTAACTGTTGGCTCATCTACAGCTAAAGCAGGCAAAGCCTCTTCGCTACCAACCTCACATAGCGTATCAGATATTCTAAGACCTTCGACACCAGATAGAGCAACAATATCTCCAGCTGAAGCACTATCGACATCTGTACGCGCCAACCCTGAAAACCCATATAAATGCAACACACGACCAGATCGCTGAGTGCCATCTGCTGCTATTACCGATACTCTAGTATTACGTGACACACTTCCTCTAGTTATCCTACCAGTACCAATAACACCTACATAGCTTGAGTAGTCTAGAGAACTAATTTGCATTTGAAACGGACCATCAGCATCTACATCTGGCGGCGATACTTTATCAACTATTGTTTGTAGTAATGGCAACATTGACTCTTGCGGATCAGATAGATTATGAATTGCAAATCCATTAAGGGCTGATGCATAAATAACAGGAAAATCCAGCTGCTCATCACTTGCATCTAAACTCACAAATAAATCAAAGACTTGATCAACAACCCAATCTGGCCTTGCACTATCACGATCAACCTTATTAATAACCACAATAGGCTTAAGACCCCAACTAAAAGCCTTTTGTGTAACAAATCTTGTTTGTGGCATTGGACCATCTACCGCATCGACCAATAGCACAACAGAATCAACCATAGACAAAATACGTTCTACTTCACCACCAAAATCAGCATGGCCCGGAGTATCTACAATGTTAATTTTATAACCCTGCCAATTAATAGCAGTATTTTTAGACAAAATTGTAATGCCACGCTCTTTTTCTAGGTCATTAGAATCCATCATTCGCTCAACTGGAGCAGATCTATCTTCCTCCGGCTTGGATGCAGCTATTAATTTATCTACCAAAGTAGTTTTACCGTGATCAACGTGAGCAATTATAGCAACGTTACGTATTGAGTCTGTCATTTTAATCAACCTAGTACAAATTTTATGAAGCGGCAGGGTATAACAATTGCTCAACTTAATAAATAGCTAATCCCCAAATTAAGCCGTTTTCTCATAAAAAAAAGGTCTGACGTCATTTTGTAGGATTATATAACAACTTTAATTTATGACCCAATACAGTATTGCCAACCATAAATGTCATGTATGACAACTGATAAACCAAGATACATGTATGATTTGACTATAAGAATAGCCGCAAGTAAACTTTGCGACCTACTATAGCAACTGCATGTGAACATAAAAATGGCTGACACCCTACAACGACGCCTCAAAGCAAGACACCTCTCAATGATAGCACTAGGTGGCTCTCTCGGTACTGGAATATTCATAACTAGCGGATCCTCATTATATCTTGCCGGTGCCGGTGGAGCGCTAATCGCCTATATGGTTATGGGAATTATGGTTTACTTCTTAATGGCCAGCCTCGGAGAAATGGCATCACACGATCCTGCCGCTGGAAGCTTCATTAAATATGCCAACCAATATGTCAGCAAACCATTTGGCTTTGCTATGGGCTATAACTACTGGTTTAACTGGGCTATTACTATTGCAGTTGAGCTTGTCGCCGCAACATTAATTATGAGTTACTGGTTTCCACACACAAACCCAATCATATGGGTAGCTCTATTTTTCTGCGCCATACTTGCGCTTAATTTATTATCAGTTGAGTATTTTGGCGAATCAGAATACTGGCTATCTCTAGTAAAAGTACTAACCATAGTTATATTTATTATTGCCGGTCTCTTTATTATTTACCATGATGCACACACAAAAGAATCAGCATTAAATAACTGGTCATCACTACATACAATATTCAGTGGTGGCTTTAACACAACATTTGAAGTGTTTCTATTAGCTGGATTTTCTTTTCAAGGATCAGAACTGGTTGGAATAGCCGCCGGAGAGGCAAAAAACCCCACAAAAAGTATCCCTAAAGCTATCAAGCAAGTATTCTGGCGAATCATACTATTTTACATACTAACCATGTTTATTATCAGCTGCACAATTCACTATACAGATAGCAGGCTATTAAACATTAATGATAACGTATCATTAAGCCCATTTACTTTACTATTTGCGCACGCAGGACTGCACCATGCTGCAGACATGATGAATGCTGTAATATTAATTGCCGTGTTATCTGCTTGCAATTCAGATATGTATTCAGCAACAAGAATCCTATGGCACTTAGGAAAAACCGGTGATGCTCCTAAAGTATTCGCCTATATTAATAAATTTGGCGTACCTATCTTCTCTCTACTGGCCACAGCATCATTTGGTTTATTGGGGTTCTTATGCAACCATTTTGGTAGCGGCAATTTATTTATCTGGCTAGTAAATATATCAAGCCTTGCCGGGTTCGTTGCCTGGATAGGAATAGCAATCAGTCATTACAAGTTCAGAAAAAAATATATTAAAGATGGGGGTAATCCAAACGCATTAATCTATCGAGCACGTTTTTTCCCACTTGGGCCGCTGTCAGCTATAGCGTTATGTGTAATAATTATTATAGGCCAGGCCTATGTATTATTTCTCCAGGGCAACCTCTCTATTTTGCAAGCCGTAGCTATTTATATAGGAATTCCAATTATAGCACTTATCTGGCTTGGTAAAAAAATACACTTAAAATTAACAGAGCAAAACCTAACTGATAGGAAGCATTTTTAAGCTCATCTCAATAAAACGTAACATAGCATTTTTATAGTCTGGCAGTACCTCTTGCGTAATACGATTACCAACAACTAAGCTCAATGAACAACAATCATGGCCAAATACATTTGCTAAACCATAAAGTAATGCAGTTTCCATTTCTAAATTTACAAAGCTCATATTATTTATTTGAACTTTAGACAAATCAGTTAACCAATCATTAACTTTGAGTTCGGCGCGTAATACGCGCTGTTGTGCTGCATAAAATCCAGGACAAGTTAAGGTATAACCTGCTCTTGCCATAGATGAAAAACTATCAATTAAATGTTTTGACGCAGAAGATACATACATGCCATCGCCACCTAAATTGCCAGGAAGTATCGACTTAACACTTGCCAATAACTGCTGTTCTACATCAGTATTATGATAAACATAATCATTAAGAACACCATCTGTACCTAGCGCTACAGAAGATGAAATTATAGAGCCAACTGCAATATCATCCTGCATACCACCACAGGTCCCAAACCTAACAATAGTTAGTTTTTTAATATCTGACTTTACCTGTCTAGTTGTAAAATCAATGTTAGCTAACGCGTCCAGCTCATTAATGACAATATCAATACTACCGCTACCAATTCCAGTTGCGATAACAGATATACGATGACCATTATACAACCCAGTATGAGTGACAAATTCACGATTTCTTTTTTTAACCTCAATAGAATCAAAAAATTGTGACACCACTGCAACACGATCAGGATCACCAACTAATATTACAGTATCGGCCAAATCTTCAGGATGAAGATGCAAGTGATAGATCGATCCATCGGTATGCAGCATTAACTCCGTTGCAGAAACACTATTTATATTCATAAAAATAAACCTTTATTAAAGTAATTTAATTTAAGCCATAACCCATACAAACACTAGAACCAGCTACTACCTGGCTATTCCATTTATTATGCTGCTGTGGAAACAAAGCAACCACACATGAACCACCCATGTTAAAATAAGCAAGCTCACTACCCTTATTAAAGTCCATAGAGTCCGTAACATCCCATTGCGTAGCTGTTTTTTCTACCGAAGATATTCGACCATAGCCTTGTACTGTAATACTGCCAACATTAAGCGCCCCAATCATTGCTATAACCATTGGACCAAAATCAGTTTCAAACCAAAACAGTACTCTCTCATTGCGCACATAAAGCTGATCTATAACCTGCACTGCCTTAGGATATACTGGAAACAAATTACCCGGAACATGCATCATATGCTGCAATGTCCCAGCCAATGGCATATGAACTCGATGGTAATCTCTAGGAGACAAATAAATAGTTATATATTTACCATTTACAAAAGCAGACTCAGGCTCAAACTCACCCTCGCCTATTCCAGAGAGCAATGATCCAACTGTATAAAACTGATTTTTAGCCTGTAGTAATGTTGCACCAGATATTTCACCAACCTGCCCAAACATGCCATCGCATGGCGACACAATAACAGATGGATTTGGGTCGATAGGTCTAGCACTGTCTTTTAGCTTTCTAGTAAAAAAATCATTTAGGCTGACATAATCAGCTGGTGACTCATATAGCGCATCTTGTAGATCAACATTAAACAATTTTCGATACATGAAAATTAATATTTTGCCTAAATGTTTACATTTACTATTAGCAAGTAACCCCACAAGTCGTGATATCCCTTTTTTAGGAACCCAATAAAACCAATTTATTTGCACTTAATATATCTCCATGTCATTCTGCACGGGCATCTTAGCAGAAAGATTAATGAGGACCTAACATTGAAGACATACTTAGTTGGCGGAGCTATTCGTGATAAATTATTGAACATACCTGTAGTGGAATATGATTGGGTTGTAGTTGGATCTACTCCAGAGGAAATGATTGAACTAGGCTACAAGCCTGTAGGCAAGGATTTTCCTGTATTCCTGCATCCTGAAACCAAAGAAGAATATGCTCTTGCTCGTACCGAGAAAAAAATAGCAAGAGGATACAAAGGATTTACATTCTATACTTCACCGAATATCAAGTTAGAAGAAGACCTCAAACGTCGCGACCTTACCATCAATGCGATTGCGCAAGATTCAAACAAAACACTAATCGACCCATACAACGGTCAAGCCGATATTAAAAATAAAATACTGCGCCATGTCTCCAATGCATTTTGCGAAGACCCAGTAAGAGTTTTACGTATTGCAAGATTTGCCAGCAAGCTCCCTTGCTTTAAAGTCCACAACAGCACTAATGAATTAATGTGCAAAATAGTATCTTCAAATGAGCTGAGCGCCCTAACCGCAGAGAGAGTATGGAAAGAATTTGAAAAATCACTTGCGATGTCATCTCCTTGGAGATTTATTGAAGTGTTAGACAAATGTGGCGCCTGGCAAGTATTGTTTCCTGAGATAGACCCATCTCCCAAAGAAATACTACCATTTAAAAGATATTGCTTGGCGACACAAGATAGCGTACAACGCTTTGCATTCCTATGCAGAAACCTATCAAGCAATCATGCCAAAAAAATAGGCAAACAATACAAAATACCTAAAATATACTCAGACCTAGCAGAAATTACTATAAATAATAAGGACACATATACATCACTAAATATCAACAGCGCAGATGATATTTTAGATCTAATTAAATCTACCGACGCACTACGCAAGCAAAAAAGATTTAACGATTTTATTAGTATATGCCAACATAGTGATGCTAAGTCTTGTTCGGATAAAAAAAATATTATACTAGAGCAATCATTAAACTCACTTGGCACTCTAAGCACCACAGACATACAACAACTTGGAATTAGCGGGCTAGAGTTTGCGAATGCCGTTAAAACCAAACAACTGGAGTGCTTAAAAAAAATAATTACTGAGATTTAACATTGATAAAAAAAATAATTACAGTACTGTTTTTAATTATTCACATAACTAGCATAAGCCAAGCATCGCTTCAGCTCAAAGACTTACAAGCTGGCGACTTGCTCTTTTTATCTGAACAATGCGGCAGTTTTTGCAACGCTATCAGCAACTCAACAACAACTGATTCTAGTGATCAACAAATCAATCATGTAGCTATTGTATTAAACAGCTCAAATGACAAACAATCAGTAATTGAAGCCATAAGACCAAAAGTTACAACAACATCATTACGAAGGCTTATCGATAACACTTATGGTAAAAATAACAAAACCAACATATTAGTTGGTCGTTTAAAATCAAAATATAAAGATATTATTCCACAGGCGCTACTCTATGCTAAAGAACAAAAGGGTAAGCCATATAATGCAACATTTAAGAACAATTCATATAACTCATTTTATTGCTCACAACTTGTAACCTTTAGTTTCAATAAAGCCTATAGCAAACAACAGCGCAGTAAAGATAGTATATTATTCAAACTAGCCCCTATGAGCTTTAAAAACAAGCATACTGGAAAAACAGATGAAACATGGTCTACTTATTTTAAAAATCTTAAAATGCCTATACCACAAGGAGAATATGGCAGCTCTCCATTTTTATTATCAAAAAACAATAATATACTAAATTTCTTTATACTTAGAACTTAATTTTAATAATAGACTTTAGATACTGCTTTCAATATTATACACACATAATTATTAAAAAGGACCAAAGCTATGCTTACATTCATTGCTGTTATTATATGTTACTTAATAGGATCACTATCATCTGCAACCATACTATCAAAGATACTGAATACTCCAGACCCTAGAAAAGAAGGATCAGGCAACGCTGGTGCTACTAATGTTTTACGCACTGCTGGCAAAAAGATTGCCGCATACACAGTAATTGGCGATGCAGCAAAGGGCATTATCGCCATTATTATTGCTAGAATACTAGGAGTTCATGGCGCAGCTCTAGCTTTATTATTATTCATTGTAGTGCTAGGTCATATCTTCCCTGTATTTTTTAAATTTAAAGGCGGAAAGGGTGTTGCTACCGCACTTGGATCAATGCTTGCCCTTAACCCAATTATCGCCCTAGCTAGTATTATTGTATGGGTTGTTATTGCATATATAACTCGCTATGCATCACTTGCATCAATAATTGCTATTATTGCAAATGTGGTATTTTCTATTGCATTTGGTTATGCCGACATTGCATTTCCACTATTACTTACTGCTATTTTAATAGTATGGAAACACAAAGCTAATATCGAAAGATTAATTGCTGGCAAAGAATCAAAAATTAAAATTAAAATGTAAGCAGCTATATTAATCATTATAGTGCCTGCTATTGGCATTGCACGTAAGCATCAGCCATGCAAAACCATGCTCAACGCTAATGACTTCACTAAAAAGGTCTTGGCGTTAGAGGTCTCGGGTTTGATAACTGGCTAGCTTGCTGGCATCTTCTATTTTTAAAAAACGAATTAATTTCAACCATAATCACTGTTATAATACAGCGGAACACTCTATAAGATCTTGATTGCAAGGTTCTTCTGGTTTCAAAAATGGCGTAGGAATAAAAAATGATTGACAATATTTCCTATTATCCTCCATCTTTCTTTTAGAATAGTTAACATCACTCAAATCACTTACTAGCGCTTCAATACTATTTTCAAGCTTTGTTACCAAACTATTTAAATCATTTCTTCTAATTAGATAATTAGAATAAGGAATCTTTCTTTTCTCGTCGTCTACCATTTTCTGAAATGCATTTAATCTAGCCTTTATATTCATTCCTGTGCTTTCTATCTGCTGCTTTGAAAGAGTTTTTTCATCGAAAAAAAAAGCTCTATCATCCTGTGTAAATAATTCATCAAACGACCCGCTAATCGTGGCCGCAATTATCAGCTCTTTAGGTGATGATGCTTTTTCTCCTGCTTGTTGATTGTTGACCACTTTATATTGATTTAAATCATAAATATTTGACAGTATGTTGCTATATAATTGTCGCATCTCTCTCTCCAGTTCACCACACTACAGCTCACCACACTACAG
>Ga0114933_10000088_pt1 | contig 109179 bp, 103 predicted proteins | sample 4SBtaG_FD_89691 | JGI IMG/M metagenome (GOLD analysis project Ga0114933, IMG submission 89691) | Deep subsurface microbial communities from Kolumbo volcano to uncover new lineages of life (NeLLi) - 4SBTROV12_W25 metaG | ecosystem: Environmental > Aquatic > Marine > Volcanic | place: Kolumbo...
CTATTTACAAATACATGAATCCTTGGGTTTTCGGCATTTTTGATTGCTTCCCATGCTGCATCAACATCAGAAGGTACGCAACGTGCCAAAGCAGCTATTGTTGGTCCTTTTATCTCTTTTGAAATTTCAATAACAGATTCAAAATCACCTGGAGATGATGCGGGGAATCCTGCCTCAATTATATCCACATTAAGTTCTTTTAATTGGTGAGCAATTTCTAATTTTTCAGATTTTGTCAGCCCTATACCTGCAGATTGCTCTCCATCTCTTAGGGTTGTATCAAAAATAAGTATTTTATTATTACTCATAACATTTTTCCTCTTATTTTATTATTCAGAATCTTTTAAAAATGGCATCATGTCTCTTAATTCTTTACCAATTTTTTCAATAGGGTGTGAGCTATTTTCTTTTCTTAATTTTTCAAAACGATGTAGACCTTCATCATTTTCGGCTATCCATTCTTTTGCAAATGACCCATCTTGTATGTCATTAAGAACTTTTTTCATATTTTCTTTTACTGATTCATCAATAATCATAGGACCTCTAGTTAGGTCTCCATATTCAGCAGTAGTGCTTATTGAATATCTCATATAATCTAATCCACCTTCATACATAAGGTCTACGATAAGTTTTAATTCGTGAAGACACTCAAAATATGCTGATTCAGGCTGGTATCCTGCTTCAACTAATGTTTCAAATGCATATTTAACTAACTGGGCAGTGCCTCCACAAAGAACTGATTGTTCTCCAAATAAGTCTGTTTCAGTTTCTTCTTTGAAGGTTGTGTTTAATACCCCAGCTCTCGTGCATCCCACAGCCTTAGCATAAGCCAATCCTTTTTGCTCTGCTGTGCCTGATGGATTTTGATGTATAGCTAATAGTCCAGGCACTCCGGATCCTTTAGTGTAAACTTCTCTCATTCTATGTCCTGGAGCTTTTGGTGCAACCATTATCACATCTACATTTTCTGGAGGGACTATTGTTTCGTAGTGTATGTTAAACCCATGAGCAAACATTAAAGTTTTACTTTCATCCAAGTTAGGTTTTATAAGATCATTGTAAACGGATGGTTGAACAGTGTCGGGTAAAAGTAACATGATAATATCTGAATTAATTGTTACTTGATCTACAGTATCGACTTCTAATCCGTCTTTTTCAGCTTTTTCCCAACTTTTACTTCCTTCATAAAGACCTACTCTTACTTTTATACCACTATCATGAGCGCTAAGTGCATGAGCATGGCCCTGACTTCCGTAACCAATGACAGCGATTGATTTATCTTTTAAAAGATTTAAATCTGCATCTGAATCGTAAAACATTTTAGCCATATTTGATTCTCCTTTTGTTTAATTTTTTTCTCTGTTCATAGCAATTATTCCTGTCCTCATAACTTCACTTATTCCAAAGTTAGATAACAGATCTTGCAATGCTTTGATTTTTTGATCATCTCCAGTTGCTTCAATAATAATTGATTTAGAGCTTACATCTATGATTTTAGCTCTATAAATAGATACTAATTGAACAATTTCACTTCTTGTTTCAGGAGTTGATTTTACTTTCATAAGGGCAAGTTCACGAGAGACAATATTATCATCTGATATATCATTAACTTTAATAACATCAATCAATTTATGAAGTTGCTTAGTGACTTTTTCTACAATATCGTCTCCACCTTCAACTATTACAGTTAGTCTTGAAAGATCATCGACTTCGCTGTGTCCAACAGCTAAGCTTTGGATGTTATATCCTCTTCTTCTTAGCATGCTAGTAATACGATTTAACACTCCTGGCTTATCATTTACTAAAGCTGTAACTGTTCTTGTCTCTATTTTTGAATTGTGTATTGTCATTATTTTATTTCCTGTGAAGTTGGTTCTTCCATCATGTCTTCAACAGTAGCACCAGATGGTATCATTGGGTATACATTTTCTTCAGACTCAACAATAAAATCTATAAGCACAGGACCATCATGATTAATTGCATCAGTTATAGCAGATTGTACTTGAGTTTTGTCAGTTACTCTCATAGCCATTATTCCAAATGCTTCAGCTAGTTTAACGAAATCAGGAATGCCATTGTATGAAGTTGATACATATGATTTATCATAAAATAATTCTTGCCACTGTCTTACCATCCCTAAAAATCCATTATTCATTATTGCAATTTTAACTGGAAGTTTATTTTCAGCAATTGTTGCAAGTTCAGACATGGTCATCATAAAACCACCGTCACCTGCTATTGACCAAACCATTTCATTTGGTCGCCCAACTTGAGCTCCCAACGCGCCAGGCACTTCATAGCCCATTGCTCCAGCACCTCCGGACGTTATGATTTTGTTTTTATCATTAAATGTATAGTATTGCGCTGCCCACATTTGATGTTGCCCAACACCCGTAACTATAATGGATTCTCCTTTTGTAATTTCATGTAGCTTACTGATTATATATTGCGGCAGTAGTTTTTGAGTATCTCTTAATTTTAATGAAGGGTGATCATTTTTAATTCTATCAATTTGACTCAGCCAATCAGAATGTTTTTTATCTGAAACAGCAGGTATTAGTTCTTTTAAAGCAGTTTTTGCATTTGCAACTATAGGTACATCTACTTGTATGATTTTTCCAACTTCTGATGCATCAATATCAATATGAATTTTTTTTGATGATGTAGCAAATTTTTCAGGATTACCAGTTATCCTATCATCGAATCTCATCCCAATCGCCACTATCAAGTCAGCTTGGTCTAAGATTAAATTCGAATAGGCCATTCCATGCATTCCTGGCCATCCTGCATACAAATAATGATTAGCAGGAAATGAGCTCAATCCAAGTAAAGTGTTTATAACAGGGATTTCACATTTTTCAGCTAATTCTAGTAGCTCATCGTAGGCATTAGATATTTTTATCCCTTGTCCAGCTAAAATAACTGGCCTATTTGATTCTTTGATCAAAGTAGAAGCTTTTTTTATTTGTTTTAGATTTACTGATGTATTGGGCTTGTATCCAGGAATATTTATATCTTTTGGGTATTCAAACAAACCATCTTCTTGGAGTATATCTTTAGGTATATCTACTAGAACCGGCCCAGGACGCCCTGTAGTTGCAATATGAAATGCTTCTTTGATTATATTTCCAATGTCTTTAGTTTCCATAACTAAATAATTATGCTTGGTTATGGGTAAAGTAATACCTGTTATGTCTGTTTCTTGAAATGCATCAGTTCCAATTACAGGTCTGCCTACTTGGCCAGTAATACAAACAAGTGGAACCGAATCCATTTGAGCGGTTGCTATTCCTGTTACTAGATTTGTAGTGCCTGGTCCGGAAGTAGCAAAAGCTACCCCAGCTTTTCCAGTTGCTCTTGCGTATGCGTCTGCAGCATGAGCAGCTCCTTGTTCATGTCTAACTAATATGTGATTTAGCTGAGGGTATTCTGGAAGCACTTGGTATAAAGGTAAAATTGCGCCACCAGGAATGCCAAAGATATGCTCAACATTCTCTTTTATAAGCGATTCACAAACCATTTGTGAACCATTTTTTATTATTTCTTTATTCATTTTGTCCTTTTTTAAAAAATAAAACCCGCCCCAAAGGGACGGGAATACTACCCGTGGTACCACCCTAATTGCTGCCAATTATTGAAAGCCACTTATTTTAAGTTATAACGGACTTACCCGTTTATCCTTACTTATTTCAGGATAACACTCAGAGGGGAGTTCAAAAGTTTTATGATATCGACTTACACCATACTCGATTCGCTAAATCATAAAGTTCTTTATACTAATCCTCGTCATCGCTTTGAATTTTATATTTTCAGTGAGATAATATGATAAATAACATATAGAATGGTGTCAATTATATCTTTGGTTAAATATAGATCAATGTTATTAAGTTTGTTGATTCAAAACTTTTAAAGGGAAAAAATGAAATTAATTGAGAAATATAAACAATTTTTGCCAATTAATGAAAAAACTCCAATGATTAGTATGGGAGAAGGATTTACTCCTTTGATTAAATCTAACAATCTAGTTGATGATATAGGCTGTAAAGAATTATATTTCAAACTTGAAGGATGTAATCCTTCAGGCTCTTTTAAAGATAGAGGAATGGTAATGGCTGTATCTAAAGCAGCTGAGAAAAAAGTGACTAAAATCATATGTGCCTCTACTGGAAACACCAGTGCATCTGCAGCGGCTTATGGAGCATATTGTGGAATAGAAACTATAGTTTTGATTCCTGAAGGGAATATTGCTCTTGGAAAATTATCACAAGCAGTTGCATATGGTGCGAAAATTATTAGCGTAAAAGGAAATTTTGACCAAGCATTGGACTTAGTTAAGAAAATTTCAGAAAATCAGGAGAGTGTTGAATTAGTTAATTCTCTAAATCCGAATCGAATTCAAGGACAACAAACAGCTGCTTTTGAAATAATCGATGAATTGGGATACGCTCCTGACGAGATGTTTTTGCCTGTAGGAAATGCAGGAAACATCACTGCTTATTGGCGCGGATATAAAGTTTATAATGATACAAAAAATACCAAATTGCCCAAAATGATTGGATTTCAAGCTGAAAATTCAGCTCCAATTGTAAATAATAAAACTGTGCAAAATCCACAAACTATTGCAACAGCAATAAGAATTGGCAACCCTGCAAGTTGGGATCAAGCAAAAATTGCACTAGATGAATCAGAGGGCTCTATACATGCCATTAGTGATAATGAGATAATAAATGCTTACAAATTGATTGCTTCTAAGGAAGGAATTTTTGTTGAACCCGCTTCTAGTATTTCTATAGCAGGATTATTTTATTTAAAAAAACAAAATTATGATTTTTCTAATAAAACTGTTGTATGTGTTTTAACTGGAAATGGATTGAAAGATCCAGAGGTGGCAAATAAGTATTTAGAATTTAAACAACATAATATTAACCCAACGCTAAATGATCTTACTCGTATACTTGACTTATAAAGCATTAAAATTATGAAAATAAAATATTCAAATCTTTCATGGATGGAAGCATCACGCAAAAAAAATGAATGGGATCAATTATTAATTAATTCAGATTTCCCAAATCCTTTTTCTTCTATCCCATTTTATAATGCCTGGGTTGATACATTTATAGATGACCAAGAAAAAATCAGAGTATTATTTTTTTACGATGATGAATTTTTAATTGGGATAGCCCCTCTTATTATTGATAAACAAAGTAAAACTATTTCAATATTGGGTGATAAAGATCTTTTTGATTACAGAGATATAATTGTGAACTCTGATTACGCGAATCATATTTATGAATTGTTATTATTTGATTTTTTTGATTGCGAAATGTACCAAAAATACAAATTTATTTTTGAATCTATTCCTGAAAATTCGCATCTTATTAACTTTTTAAAGAAATTAAATTTGGATCAATATGAAATAGATGTAAATGAAGAGGATGTTACTCCTGCTATTGAATTGTCCAATTCTTGGGAAGATTATCTTATGCTTTTAAATAAAAAACAAAGACACGAAGTAAGAAGAAAATTAAGAAAATTTGAAGCAGAAGAATTCACAAATCAACTTATAACAAATCCGGTCCAATCAGATAAATTTTTCGATGATTTCTTTGATCTTTTTGTTAAGAGTAGACAAGATAAGGAAGAATTCTTAACTTCTGATCGAAAAAACTTTTTTGAAAAATTATTATTTAATTTTGCTGCTGTTTCACAATTAAGAATACTATCATTGCATGATGGTGGAAAACTTATTTCAGCATGCATTGTTATTGATTATAACGAAACATATTTTCTGTACAACAATGCATATTCTTTAATGTACAATTCATTTAGTGTCGGGCTAGTCAGTAAAATTTACGCAATTAAAGAAAGTTTAGAAAGGAATAAAAATAATTTTAATTTTCTTAGAGGGAACGAAAGGTACAAATATCATTTGGGAGGAAAAGATATAGTCATTTATACTGCAGAGGTAAAAAAAATATGAATATATTAATAATTTCATTTCATACGTGCCCAGTTAACAAGCTGGGTGAAAAAGATACAGGAGGATTAAACCTGTATGTTCACCAATTGTCTGAACAGTTAGGTGAAAAAGATCATAATGTGGATATTTATACTAGAAAGCACGATAAATCTGATCCTATAGAAATAGATATAAACCAAAATTCGAAACTTATTCATATAGACGCGGGAGATCTAAATCAAAATAAAAACGAAATGGTTGAATATATTAATCTTTTTACAAGTAACATGGTTGAATACATTAATGAAAACTCAATTAATTATGATCTTATTTATTCTAATTATTGGATGTCAGGAATAATTGGTTCCCATCTAAGCAAAGCTTTTGATATTCCGCATATTATAAGTTTTCACACTATGGGCAAAACAAAGCGAACAGTTAATCACTTGGAACATGAAACTGATTTTAGAATTTCCAATGAAATTGAATTAATAAAAGACAGTGATGCAATAATAGTACCATCATTACAAGAACAAGAAAATTTAGAAGAAAACTATACTCATAATAATAATATTTACACAGTGTCACCAGGAGTAGATTTAGATAAATTCAAAAGATTAGACAAAGTGGATTCCAGGAAAAAATTAGGAATTGACCAAAACACTCTGATTTTATTGTCAGTCGGAAGACTTGAGCCATTAAAAGGTTATGATCTTCTTATTAATTCACTTTCATATATTAATTTAGAAAATATAAATTTTAAATTAATAATTATTGGTGGAGATGATAGATCTAATAAAGAATTACAAAGACTAAAACAAATAGCAAAAATTAATAAAGTGGATGACAAGATAGATTTTATGGGCGTTGTTGATCATAATATATTACCATTGTATTTTTCAGCTTCTGATATTTTTACAATGCCTTCTGCATACGAAACATTTGGCATAGCTGCCTTAGAAGCTAGCGCTTGCGGATTACCTGTGATTGCACCTCAAGTAGGTGGATTGAAATCAATAATCAAACACGGAATGACGGGATATTTAACAGTTAACCGATGCCCTGAGGCATTCATGCACTATATGGAAATATTGTTAAAAAATAAACAGATCAGAGATGTTTTTGGTTTGAATTCAAGAAAACATGCAATGAATTTTAGCTGGGAAAAATCTACTGAAGATTTAATTGAAGTTTTTGAAAAAATACTAGACGAAGTAGTTGCGTGAAAACTCAAACCAATATTTTGTTTCTTCATCTTTGAAATTAAATTTTTTATAAACATTTCTTGCTCCCACATTGTCACTATCCACTTCTAGTTTCAATATTTTATATTTATTATTTTTTAGATATCTTATTGAATATTTAAGCAAATCAGTTGCAATTCCTTTGCCGGTGAAATCGGGATGTGTGCCAATCATAGATATATAAGCCGTATCCTCAGATACGATATTTTTTGTAAGCCAAACAAATCCCAATGGCTTTGATTTGAAAGCAAAAATTATACCATTAGTAATATTATTATTAGATTTAATTTTTTTTCTTATATCATTTTGACTGTTAGGAGAATATCCCCAACTATCTTTGAATGAAATATTTTGTATAAAACTTAAATGGGTTATTAATTCATTTTCGTTTTTTATGTTATTTATTAAATCAAAATCAGAACTTTGATTTTGTTTGTAATCATCAGTGTTTATGTTTCCCAGGTTTAGGTTCATTATTTTATATTTTTTGATTGGCGTCATTTTATTATGTGGAGAAATTAAAGAGTGCTTTTTGTTAAGTTGGATATGTATTTTTGAATAAAGTAATAGGTTTTCATCTTTTTTTAGCAGGATGGATTGAAGTTCGTTGTAAATATAATTGAAATCTAATTTTGATTCACTTAATTTTTCTTGATCAGGAATGAGTACTACTCTATTGATTTTAGGTTCGAAAATGACTTCCACTTGGGATTCAGAATTTTTGTAAAAAGGTATAAACATTTCAAATTATATTTTATTGATAAATAGTATTACTGAAAGGGTCATTAGTACCAAAAATAATCATAACCTTAGAGGTTTGATTACTTTTGTTTTGTATAGAATGCGTTGTGTTTGCAGGAATATTGTAAATTTGATTTTGATTTAATTCGATAATTTTATTTTTAATTTTTAATGTTATAGATCCATTTAAAACAAAAATAATTTCCTCATTTTTGTGAACGTGGTCGGGAGCCTTGCTTCCTGATTTAATTTTGTGTATTGATATGAAAACTTCTTCAGAGTTGGATTTGCTAATTATATCACTCCAATAATATCCATTGCGCTTTAACACGTAATTTAAATTGTTTATATCCGTAATTTTAGAGTTGTTTTTCAATTCGATCTTAGCAATAATAATTTTACGTATATTATAGTAATTGAGCTATATATTAAATAACATAACGAAATATTTTATTGAGTGAGGTTTAATTTGTTTGACGTTTTAATATTAAATGGTAATTTAGTTGATGGAACTGGTGCCAAAGGAATAAAGAAAGATATAGGGATAGTTAATGACAAAATTGAAGCAATCGGTAATTTAAAAGATGCTTCTGCTAATATAATAATTGATGCTTCTGGCAAGGTTGTTAGCCCTGGATTTATAGATACTCATGCTCACTCTGATGCGGCATTACTGACAGACCCTGTTCACGAAAATGGAATAAGACAAGGGATTACCACAGAAATTTTAGGACAAGACGGATTGTCTTACGCACCATTATCTAAAGAAAATTATTTAATAAATAAAAATTATCTTTCTGGAATATTAGGGGATGCTCCTGATGACTTAGACATGTCTTCAGTTGAAAAATTCAGATCTCATTATCATAAGAAATGTAGTATTAATACTGTTTATCCTGTTCCTCATGGAGCAATAAGATTAGAAGTTTTAGGTTTTAATGACAGACCTTTGGTTGGCGATGATATGAAAAAAGCAAAAAAAATACTTTATAAATCTTTAGAAGAAGGAGCAGTTGGGCTTGCTACAGGAATGTCATATTATCCAAATGCATGGTCAGATACTAAAGAATTGATTGAACTTTGCGAGGTTGTTAGTGATAGTTCCAAAGTTTATGTTACACATCTGAGAGATAGAAATACTGAGAGAGGTTATAAAGGTGGAGGAATCTTAGAAGCACTAGAGATAGGAAAACAATCAAAAGTGAAGGTTCATTTTTCTCATCATCGAACAAATGCAAGCAATGCAGGTAACATCCCTGAGATCATGGATGATATTGATAAAGCAAAAACGGAAGGAGTTGATGTAACTTTAGAATTATACCCTTATCCTACTGGAAGTACTTATCCACTTAGTTTTTTGCCATCATTTGCACATGAAGGTGGTCCGGAAGAAGTTATGAAAAAACTGAATGATTCTGTTGAGTTTGAAAAAATAGTTAGTACTTTAATAAAAGAACTTTCTCCTTACAGAAAAAATGCTTTTGAAGATGCTATATTTTCATACTCGCCAAACAATCCTGAATTGGAAGGAATGAGTTTAAGTGATATTGCAAATGCAAATAATCAATCCACTGCTATTACTTTATGCGAATTATTAAGAGATAACAAACTGCAACTTGGGTATTGGCAATCTCCTCCTAAAAATGTTAGTGTTTGGAACCAAGTAAATGAGGATGCAATAAATTTGTTAAAACGAGATGATTATATGGTTGGGAGTGATTCAATTCCAAATGGAAAATTCTGTCATCCTAGAGCTTATGGTTGTTTCCCAAGATTTCTTGGAAGATTAAGGAGAACGCATTGGTCAGATGGTTTGGAGCAAATGATTCAAAGAATGACACAAAATGCAGCTGAGCGTTTCGGACTTTCAAAAAGAGGTGTTATTAAAGAAAGTTATTATGCTGACATAGTAGTTTTCGATTCTGAAACAATTAATGATACAGCAACATATGATGATCCAATTCAATTTCCTTCCGGTATAGAGCACGTATTAGTGAACGGAGAATTTGTTGTAAAGGATAATAATTCTACCGGTGCTGTGCCTGGACGAGCTATTCCTTAAATATTAGATTTTATTTCAGTTGCTATTGTTCTAGTTGATTCGACCAATTTATCTGTTTCGTTTTTGGTAGACAACGTATTTAATGCTCCTGCATTTTTTGTTTGCATTAATATTCCATTGTTTATAGATCCCAAAAATAAGATTTTAGTCATTAAAGTATTGTTTTTTATAAATGATCTGTAATCTGTAATATCATGTTCATTGAAATTTATACCAAACAATGAGCCTATTCCAGTTATTTGGGTATCAAGTTCTAATTCATTGAAAATTGAATTCAACTCTTTTCTTAAATCATCTCCAAGATTATTCATTTGATTGTATTTTTCTATTGTTAGTTCTTCCATTACAATAGCACCTGCTTCCATGGTTAATGGATTTCCATTGAATGTGCCTGCATGAGATAGTTTGTAATTATTACTAGAAGGATTTAATAAATCCATAATTTCTTCTTTTCCTCCGAAAGCACCAACAGGCAATCCTCCGCCGATAATTTTCCCAAGTGTAGTCAAGTCAGGAGTTATTTCAAATAATTCCTGTGCTCCACCTGGCGCTAATCTGTAGCTTTGTATTTCGTCATAAATTAAAATAATATTTAGTTCCTCAGTAATTTCTCTTGTGAATTTTAAAAAATCGTTATCTAATGGCAAGTATCCCAATCCTGATATAACTGGTTCCATTATTAGGCATGCTATTTCATTACTATATTGCGAAAGAAGGTTTTTTGTTGTTTCTATGTCGTTATAAGGAAGGACAATAACATCTTCAAGTAGGCTTTCAGGTTGTCCAGGATATTGTAGTATCCCTGGATGAGTGGTTTTTTTAAGATCAGCTTCCTTGGGACCTACACTTATAGACACATGATCATGAGTTCCATGATAGCCTCCTTCAAATTTTGCAATCTTTTGCTTATTTGTAAATGCTCTTGCAGCCATGATTGCCATCATCGTTGCCTCAGTGCCTGAATTTGTAAATCTAAGAGTTTCCATTGAAGGAGTTCTTTCTGTTATCAATTTAGCAAGTTTTGTTTGGCCATCAGTTGGGGCACTATATGCTGTTCCGATATCAGCTTGTGATTTTATAGCATTAATTATATTAGGTGCTGCATGTCCATGAATAAGACTTGTAGCGTTTATCATAAAATCTAAATAAGAATTTCCATCTACATCAGTTATATGCTGCTCTTTTGCATATTTTGCGTAAAAAGGATAAGGATCCATCCATTGCGTAGTTCTTGTGCTACCACCTGGCATGTATTTAGCAGCATCAGATTGAAGTTTTTGAGAAGTTGTAGTTTTTGATTTGTATTCTTCTATTTTTTCATTTAAAAGATTATTTAAATTTTCACTCATTTTTTACCTTGGTGTATTTTTATTATATTGATTTAATAATATAAGATTCTATAGATTTGTTTTCAATAAATTTAGCAGGGTTTTAAAGTGTGTTTATTGCAACTAGTGGGATATTTGTTTGATGTTTGGCGCATGTGATCTTGAATTTTTCTGAAAATTCAGATCTTTTAAATATTTTTAAAAAACTGTTTTGTATTATTGATTCCTATTAATCTATACAAACCAAAATGTATTTTTCGTCACTTTAATACATTGTGATTGTAATACTTTAATTATAAAATAAGTTCAATATTACAGATAACTTTTATGGATAAAAATTTCTCACAAATTTTAGAAAAAGAAAAAGAAAGGCAGAATAATTCTATTGTTTTAATTGCATCAGAAAATTATGCTAGCAAATCTGTACGGGAAGCTCAGGGCTCAATATTTACAAATAAATATGCCGAAGGATATCCCGGGGCGAGATATTATGGAGGCTGTGAGTACGTAGACCAAATTGAAGAGTTAGCTATTTTAAGAGCCCGTGAATTATTTGGGGCTGAGCATGTTAATGTGCAACCCCACAGCGGCGCTCAAGCAAATATGGCTGTTTATTCAGCATTGTTTAATTCAGAAGATTTGATTTTGTCATTACCTCTAGATCATGGTGGGCATTTGACACATGGTTCCAAAGTTAATTTTTCAGGTAAATTATATAATTTCAGTTTTTATGAAGTTGATAGAGAGTCTGAACAAATTAATTATGACAAGCTTCATGAAACGGCAAAAAAAAACAATCCTAAAGCTATTCTTTCTGGATTCACATCTTATCCAAGAGAAATAGATTTTGAAAGAATAAAATATATTTGCGATGATACAAATTCTTTAATGATTGTAGACATGGCACATATTTCGGGACTGGTTGCAGCTAAATTACATCCTGATTGTGTTAAATACGCAGATGTAGTCACAAGTACAACTCATAAAACATTAAGAGGTCCAAGAGGTGGCTTGATTTTAGCAAAGAATGAATTTTCTAAAAAAATTGACAAATCAGTTTTCCCTGGAATGCAAGGTGGCCCAATGATGCATACAATTGCTGCAAAAGCTGTGGCTTTTGAAGAAGCAATTTCAAATGACTTTATTGATTATCAAAAATTAGTATTAAACAATGCAAAATCTCTAGCAAACAAATTGTCAAAATCAGGCCTTAGAATAGTTACTGGTGATACTGATACTCATATGATACTTGTGGATGTTTCAAATTTTGGTTTAACAGGTAAAATTGCTGAAGAAAAATTAAATTCTTCAGGAATAATTGTTAATCGTAATACCATACCATACGATAAAAACCCTCCAAGAATTTGTAGTGGGATTAGAATTGGTACTGCAGCAATCTCATCTAGGGGCATGGGAGAAAATGCTATTAAAATTATATCTGAATCTATTATTGATATTTTAAAAGATGATAAAGATGAAAGTATTACCAAGCAGAATATATTAAATTTAGCTAAGCAGTATCCTATTAATTTAGATTGACCGTTTTTGTTTCATTTCATTAGCAATCATTTTGTCATTTCTAATTGGTCTTTTGGAAAAAATATAATTAATTTCTTCTTCGAAGTTTCTATATATAAAATTTTCGACTTCACTAAATCCAGAATCAATATAAATAGCTCCTACTAAAGCCTCAAAACAGTCAGAAAGCATAGAATCTGAAATTCCTATTTTTCTTTGACCCTTACCGGTTTTTATATATTTCCCTAAGCTTAGTTTGTTGGCAAAAACGCTAAATGTTTGATTAGAAATTATATTTGAGCGAATAATAGACATTTCTCCAATAGATATTTTAGTTTCATTGTTATAAATGTAATTGCTCGCAATAAAATACATGACAGAATCACCTATGAATTCTAAATCTTTATTTGATTGAATCCCTAAATCTTCATTTTTCAATGATGAATGATTTAAAGCATTTTCAAGTAATTTTTGATTTTTAAAAGATAAGCCTAGTTTTTTTTCTATTTTTATATATTCATTCATTTATTTGATTGTACAACTAAATATAATTTTGATAAATTATAAATAATATAAGTTTTCAGTAATTTTTATTTGGAGGTATTATGTCTAATATAACTGCAGAATACATATGGATAGATGGCACATCCCCAACGCCACAATTAAGATCCAAAACCAAAGTGCTTAAGAAAGAAGAAATTCTATCTATGGGTACATCTTCAATGGGAGCCGATAGCTTGGCTATATGGGGATTTGATGGTTCCAGCACAAATCAAGCTGAAGGAGCTAGTTCAGATTGTGTTTTGAATCCTGTTTTTATATGCCCTGATCCAATTAGAGGCGGAGATAACATACTTGTTCTTTGTGAAGTTTTAAATCCTGACATGTCTCCTCATGCAACTAATACTAGAAAAGATACTGAATTAATGTCCGAAAAATATAAAACTCATGATGGGTGGTTTGGAATAGAACAAGAGTATACTATGCTTGACCCAAATACTAATCAACCTATTGGGTTTCCAGAAGAAGGATTTCCTGAACCCCAAGGTCCTTATTATTGTAGCGTTGGTGCTTCTTGGATTTTTGGAAGAGAAATGGCAGAAGAACATATGGCATTATGCTTGGATGCAGGACTAGCAATATCAGGTATAAATGCAGAGGTGATGCCTGGTCAATGGGAATTTCAAATTGGACCAGTTTCAGCATTAGAAGTTAGTGACCATCTTTGGGTAGCAAGATGGTTATTGCTTAGAGTAGGAGAAATGCACGGAATACATCCTTCTCTTGACCCAAAACCTATATCAGGAGATTGGAATGGTGCCGGAGCACATACAAATTTTTCTACAAAAGCTATGAGAGAAAGTTATCAACCGATTATTGATGGTTGTGAAGCTTTATCTAAAAACCATGATCTTCATATTCGAAATTATGGTGATGGGAATGAACGTAGACTTACCGGATTGCATGAGACCCAGTCTATAGATCAATTTTCCTACGGAGCTTCCGACAGAGGCGCTTCTATTCGAATCCCATGGCAAGTAGAAAAAGATCAAAAAGGATATTTAGAAGACAGAAGACCGTCTGCAAATATGGATCCTTATACTGTGACTAAATTGTTGCTAGACACTATATGTTCAAACGAACCTCAATAATTAAATAGATATAACATTGCAATTCTGCTCTTCTACTATATATAATTAATGTACTCGTTTTTACATCATAAATTATCAACACATTTATAATCTTAATATTTTCATTACAATTAGTATCTACAATAAAAAATAAAAAGATTGTTAATAGGAGTTTAATATGGCTTTAAAATCTGGAAACAAAAAAGATAATTCAGAAAAATCAGGAACAGGTACATGGAAAGTTAAAGTTGGGCTTGCACAAATGCTGAAAGGCGGTGTGATCATGGATGTTGTTACACCTGAAGAAGCAAAAATAGCGGAAGATGCTGGAGCATGTTCTGTAATGGCGTTAGAAAGAGTTCCATCTGATATAAGAAAAGATGGAGGAGTAGCTCGAATGTCTGATCCTAGTATGATTGCGGGAATAATTGATGCTGTAACAATCCCGGTTATGGCTAAAGCAAGAATAGGGCATATAGTAGAAGCACAAATATTAGAAGAAATGGGCGTGGATTATATAGACGAATCCGAAGTATTGACTCCTGCTGATGAAAATAATCACATCAATAAACATGATTTTAAAGTACCATTTGTCTGTGGATGTAGAGATCTTGGAGAAGCGTTAAGAAGAATTGGTGAAGGAGCTGCTTTCATAAGAACGAAAGGTGAAGCAGGAACAGGAAACGTTGTAGAAGCTGTTAGGCATGCTAGAACAGTTTTAGGTGAAGTAAAAAGAATTCAAACTATGGATGCAACGGAATTGATGGCTCTTGCCAGAGATCTCAAAGCTCCTTATGAGTTAATCAAAAATATTCATGACACAGGAAAGCTTCCAGTAGTTAACTTTTCGGCCGGTGGCATAGCTTCACCAGCAGACGCTGCCCTAATGATGCAAATTGGCGTCGAAGGAGTTTTTGTAGGATCAGGTATATTTAAATCTGATAACCCTTCAAAGATGGCAAAGGCTATAGTAAAAGCAACAACACATTATAATGACCCTGAAATGTTAGTTGAAATTTCAAAAGGCTTAGGAGCTTCAATGCCTGGACTAGACGTAAGAACTATGCCAGAAGACCAGAAACTAGCTCAAAGAGGTTGGTGAAATATTGCATATAGGAGTATTAGCTCTTCAAGGAGATTATGCGGAGCATGCTGATATGCTTGAAGCAAATGGAGCTGAAGTTTCTGAAATTCGTCTTCCTAATCAGTTGGATGAAGTTGATGGCTTAATTATTCCAGGCGGTGAAAGTACTACAATCGTCCAACTAATTGATATCTACGATTTTAGAAATAAATTAGTCGACCTTGCAAATGATGGATTTCCTATATGGGGAACCTGCGCTGGAATGATTGTTATGGCAGACGAACTGACCGATCATAGACCTGACCCGCTAAAAATAATGCAAATAAAAGTTAGCCGAAATGCATTTGGCAGACAAATTGATAGCTTTGAAGAAAACTTGAAATTTAAAGGGATAAAAGATGACTTTCCAGCAGTTTTTATTAGAGCTCCCATTGTTATTTCAACGTCTGATGATGTTGAAATTCTATCTGTTGTAGAACAAAGAAATGGAATGCCAGTCGCTGTGAGGCAAAATAATTTATTAGCTACTTCATTTCATCCTGAATTGACAAACGACTCACGAATTCACAAATATTTTTTATCAATGATAGGAAAGTAACTTTTGGATAATGAAATAAACGTATTAATTAAAGCTTTACCTCTTCCTTTATATAAAATTTTATCAGAACACCCAAACCTCGAAAATTTATTAGAAATTGTATTAGATTACGGAAGACCACCTGAAGCAAGATTTAACAACAAATCAGAAATTTTTTCAAACAAAAATGTCACAAAATCAGACTTGGAATATGTAGGTAAAAAAATTGGTAAATTTATGCCTGACAATCGAGCTGGAATCCAAAGAACCTTACATCGAATATCTGCAATTAAAAATAGGGAAAATAAAACTATAGGTCTAACTATGAGAGTAGGTAGGGTTATAAATGGCACGATCAATGTTATCGATGATATTGTCAAAAAAGGTGAAAGCATACTTTTTTTAGGTCCTCCAGGTGTTGGTAAAACAACAATGCTAAGAGAAGTTTCGAAATTTTTAGCTGACGAGATGAAAAAAAGAGTTGTTATAGTTGATACTTCTAATGAAATAGCTGGAGATGGAGATATTCCTCATCCTGCTATTGGTTCATCTAGAAGAATGCAAGTGACTTCCCCTCACATGCAACATTCTGTAATGATTGAAGCTGTAGAAAATCATATGCCTGAAGTAATAGTAATTGATGAAATCGGAACTGTTGACGATGCAAGAGCAGCAAGAACTATTGCAGAGAGAGGGGTGCAGCTTATAGGAACTGCTCATGGAATAAATTTAGATAATTTAATATTGAATCCAACTTTATCAGATTTAATAGGAGGAATTGAGGCAGTAACTTTAGGTGATGAAGAAGCAAAAAAAAGAAACACTCAAAAAACTATTTTAGAAAGAAAATCTCAACCTACATTTAATAATTTAGTGGAGATAAAGGGATTTAATCATGTATTGATTCATGAAAATTTAGATTCTGTTGTAGATCGATTATTAAGAGGATTACCTATTAAACCTATTGAAAGGCAGCTTAATTCAAATGGAATGGTTAATGAATTGAAAACTAAACCAACATCAAAATCACATAATAACAAATATGAATCGAATGTAATTAATGAAATAAATCAAGAAAAAAACAATAATATATCTATTTACCCATATGGAGTGAACAAAGGTAAATTAGAATTAGCTTCAAAAGAAATTGGTATAAATATTTCAATTGCTAATAATTTTGATGATTCAGAATTTATCGTTACCACTAAAAATTTCTATAAAAAAAGGACAAAATTTTTAATCGATGCACACAAAACAAATATCCCTGTATATGTTATAAGAAAAAACACATTAAATCAGATCGTAAGCTTACTTGGCACAATAAAAAAACAACAACAACAATCCATACGAAAATCTGACCCGGCTATTATTGAGGCTGAAAATATGGCTATCGAACTCAGCAATTCAAATAACAATTCAAAATTGGAATTGTCCCCACAAAGTTCTTATATTAGAAAATTACAACATAGCATAGCTGAGAAATACGGACTTAGCTCTTCAAGTAAAAACCAAGGCAAATCTCGCCGAGTTGTATATTTTAAATATTGATAAAGGAAATTAATTGAAATTATTCATTGTTTTTGAAGGTTTAGATGGATCTGGAAAATCAACACAGATAAAAGCTTTAAATGATAAATTAAAATTAAATAATTATGATGTGATCTCTTTGAGAGAACCAGGTAGTACAGAAATCGGAGATAAAGTTTTGGAGATTTTAGAATCGAGTCAAAAACTTACCCCAATTATGGAATTTTTACTATTTTCAATTTCTAGGTCAGCTATAATCAATGAAAAAATCATGCCAAATTTAAATGAAAACAAAATTGTTTTATGTGATAGATATTTTTATTCCTCGATAGCATATCAAGGTTCTGGAAGAAACTTGGATAACGATTTTATACATAAAATAAATAATAAAATTGTTGACGATGTTGTTCCTGATATAGTTTTTTACTTTGATTTAACTTGGGAAGAAAAAATAAAAAGAAAAGGAATCGATCATTCTGACAGATTTGAAAAAGAAGATAAACTTTTTCATGAAAATGTTAGAAAAAGTTATCTGCAAATGGCTGAAACCGACTCTACAAAGTGGATCGTAATTGATGCAACTCTAAAAATGGATGAAATTAGTGAAATAATATATGCGAAAATTTCGGATATATTAGCTTAAATATTTTCCTATTTGATTAGCTGCTTTAATTAGTATTTCATCATTTTTTGCAAAACATAATCTTATAAGATTACTAACAGCTTTCTTATCTGTGTTTTTGTCGTAAAAGACTGATATTGGTATTCCTGTAACATTCGCATTTTTAATTAACTCAAGACAAAAATTTTCTGGTTGCATTTCAGGATATTTGTTTTCATAATCTATATTTATAAAGTAAGTAGCCTCTGGTAAGGAAGTTTTGACACCGTATTTTTTTAATTGATTGTAAATCAAATCCCTTTTATTTTGAAATAAATTTTTAAGATTCTCGTAATAGCAATCAGGTTTTTGGTAAGCGTATGCTATTGCTTCCTGCAAGTTGGGGGGTGCAGTAAATGTAATGTATTGGTGCATGTTACTAATTAAATTAATTAATTTTTCGTTTGCAATTATAAATCCTATTTTCCATCCTGTTAATGAAAAAGTTTTTCCAGCTGATCCGATTTTAATTGATCTGTTTTCTAATCCCTTGATTGAGATTATTGGCAAATGCTTTCTTCCATCGAAAATTATATGTTCATGAACTTCATCTGAAATTACATACATATTATTTTCATTAACAATTTTTGAGATTGAATTTAGTTCGTTAGAATTAAAAACTTTACCTAAGGGATTCATAGGATTATTTAAAATAATTAATTTACTTTTTGAATTAATATATTTATTAATTTCTTCATAAGTGATTTCCCAGTCAGGAGGGGTTAAAGGAATACATATAGCTATTCCACCCGCTTTTTCTACAATTGGTTTATACGAGTCATATGCAGGTTCAAATATAATAACTTCATCTTCAGGTTTGGTTAGAGCTAATATTGATGATGCAAGTGCTTCAGTTGCACCATTTGTTATCATTATTTCAGATTCCCAATTTGTAGAGATTTTATAATGATTTTCGATATGAGTGGATATGTTCTTTCTTAAACTTTCTAAACCTCTCATTGGAGGATATTGATTACTTATTTTATTGAGAGACTCCGCTGCTTTATCGATGATATCACTTGGTCCGTCTTCATCAGGAAATCCTTGTCCTAAGTTGATAGAATTATGCTTTACAGATAATTCTGTCATTTTTTGAAATATTGTAATATCTTTATTTTTATTTGTCATTTTGCATCCATAAAAAAAATCTCTCCTATTTGGAGAGATTTAACTAATGTTTACCTCCGCATAGGTCACGTATGATCTGGGGCACCTTTACATTCAGGTTGCCAGATAGGATTATTGGCCCAGTCGCCTAGCCTATCATTCATAACGATAATTTATATCAATTTACCATATAAAATTCAAAAATTCTATACATTTTATTATTTTACATTTGTTACATAGGAAACCATATCTGCAGTTCTGCAACTATATCCCCATTCATTGTCATACCAACCTACAATCTTAACCATATTTCCATTGATAACTTCTGTTGAAAGAGCATCTATAATGCAACTTGAGGAATTTTGTTTGAAATCAACACTCACCAATGGTTCGTTACACACTTCAAGTATATTTTTCAACTTCCCTTTAGATTCTTTTATGAAAGCTTCATTAATTTGTTCTTTTGTAACTTCTTTGTCTAATGTACAAACTAAATCTACACACGAAACATATAAAGTAGGAACTCTAAATGCTAATCCATTAATTTTACCTTTGAGATCAGGAATAATTTCACCTACAGCTTTTGCAGCTCCAGTAGTGGTAGGGATTATATTCATTCCTGCAGCTCTTGCCCTTCTTAAATCTTTATGCCCTCTATCTAATATTGATTGGTCATTAGTACTGGAATGTATAGTAGACATCAATCCAGATTTAAATCCAAAATTGTCATTTAACACTTTTACTATAGGGGCCACGCAATTAGTTGTACACGAGGCATTAGATAAAATATTATGTTGATCAGGAATATAATCTGATTCATTTACACCCAGAACCATCGTGATGTCGTCATTTTTGGCAGGAGAAGATATTATGACTTTTTTTGCTCCTCCATTTAAATGTCCAACAGTGTCTTTTGCTGATCTAAAGCGACCAGAAGATTCTATAACAATATCTACATTTGAAGATTTCCAATCAATCTCATTAGGATTGGGATGAGAACTCCATTTTATTTTTTCCCCATCAACAATTAAATTTTTGCTATCTGACTCGACTTTTTTTTCAAAGATACCGTATATGCTGTCATACTTAAGTAAGTGAGCTTTTGTTTCAGAGCTGGAGTGGTCATTAATGGCGACAACTTCTAGTGATGGATGATATTTTAGAATTGCTTTAAAAACATTTCTTCCTATTCTTCCAAAACCGTTAATACCTATTCTAGTTTTCATGTCGACTCCTTTATAGAATGATTGATTTTTCTCCAATGTATTTTATGTTTTTGTCTAACATTTGAATTTCGCTTATTCTGTTATATTTTGATGTTCTTTCAGATCTTGAAGGAGCTCCAGATTTTATCTGTGTTGACTTGGTGCCAACAGCAAGATCTGCAATAAAAGAATCTTCTGTATCTCCTGATCTGTGGCTAATGATAGTATTCATATTATTTGAATGAGCAAGATCAATAGCACTTAATGTTTCTGTAATTGTACCTATTTGATTTGGCTTAATTAAAACTGTATTGCAAGATTCTTCATCAATAGATTTTTTAATTTTTGATAAAGAAGTTACAAGTAAATCATCACCCACTATTTGCACTCTGTTTCCTAATTCTTTGTTTATTTTATTCCAATATTCCCAATCATCTTGATCAAAAGGATCCTCGATACTTAAGATTGGATAATTTTTTGTTAAATTAATATAAAATTCTAATAATTCGTCTTTTGAAATAAATTCATTTTTTGATTTTAAAATTCTTACTTTGTATTTATTTTTCTCAAATAATTCTGATGCCGCAACATCTAAGCCTATCATAACTTCGTCGCCAGGGATATATCCTGATTTCTCAATACATTTGACTATGAGTTTTAAAGGTTCTTCATTATCATCGTATGGAGAAACAAACCCTCCTTCATCTCCCACACTAGTCGAATTTCCTTTTGAACTAAGAAATGATTTAAGAGTCCAATAGATTTTAACGCAACAGTTTATTGCTTCAGCATAAGTTTCAAAACCAATTGGCATAATCATATATTCTTGAAAATCACTTGATAAAGAAGCGTGTTTGCCTCCATTTAATATATTCATCAAGGGAACAGGAGAATTGTAATTTTGAGTACTTGGATCAAAAAATTCGTATAATTCTAGATTTTGTGATTTGGCAAGAGCTTTACAATACGACATAGAAAGAGACAAAATTGTATTACCACCTAAGTTTGATTTATTCTTAGTATTGTCTAAGGATAACAATAATTCATCAAATTCTTCTAAAGATTGAAAATCAAGATTTAAAACTGATGGTTTTACTATTTTATCAATAATATCTAAGCATTTATTAATACTCTTTCCATGAAAATTGTTTTCATCTCCATCTCTGATTTCTACTGCTTCATATTTCCCAGTACTAGCTCCTGAAGGTACGGTAGCAATGCCAGTATATTTATCGTCCAAGGTTATAAATGTTCTGATTGTTGGAGTTCCTCTTGAGTCCAAGACTTGTATTGAATTTAAATTTGTTATTTTTGGCATAATTCTGTATTTATATTCATCTGCGTTTACGATTTATTATACTTTATTATTAGTGAGTTTAATTTAACTTATTGTTGATATATCATATATATAGAATATAAAAAAACATATATAAATATGGCAAATAACCAAGAAGTAAGAGATAAAATTCGACACTCAGCAGCACATTTGTTAGCTGAAGCAGTTTTGAAATTATTTCCAAACGCAAAACTAGCAATTGGACCACCTACAGAGGATGGTTTTTATTACGATTTTGATTTGGATACAACTTTTTCACCTGAAGATTTGAAAAAGCTGGAAAGACAGATGAAAAAATCAATAAAAAGAAATACAAAGTTTGAAAGTAAAGAAATTTCCAAAAAACAAGCATTGGAAATTTATAAAAATAATCCATATAAACTTGAAATTATTGATTCCATGCCAACTGATGAAATTATTACCGAATACAGTCATTCAAATGGAAGCTTTGTGGATTTGTGCGAGGGTGGGCATGTTGATAAAACAGGCGAAGTAAAAGCAGTTAAGTTGCTATCTATTGCCGGTGCTTATTGGAGAGGAGATGAAAATAACAAAATGCTACAGCGAATATACGGAACGGCATTTGAGAATCAGGAAGAATTAGACAATCACATATCTTTACTGGAAGAAGCAGCAAAAAGAGATCATAGAAAATTAGGAACTGAATTAGATCTTTTTTCTATATCACCTGATGTTGGATCAGGATTGATAATTTGGCATCCAAAAGGTGCTTTTGTTAGAAATAAAATTGAAGAGTATTGGAAAGAAGAACATATAAAAGATAATTATGATCTGATTTACACTCCACATATTGGTAAATCTGATCTATGGAAAAAAAGTGGCCATTTAGATAATTTTAGCGAAAATATGTTTTCTAGTATTGAGATGGAAAATAATGATTATTATTTAAAGCCAATGAACTGTCCTTTTCACATTGCTTATTATAAAAATGGCTTGAGAAGTTATAGAGATTTGCCAATGCGAATAGGTGAGTTAGGCACTGTTTACAGATATGAAAAACAAGGAGTTTTACACGGATTGCTAAGAGTAAGAGGATTTACTCAGGATGATGCTCATATTTTTTCTACTCCCGAACAAGTAGTTGTTGAATTTAACAAAGTTTTAGATTTAACTTTTAAAATTTACGAAAAATTTGAATTTAAAAATTTTAAAATAACATTATCTACAAAACCTGAAAAATATGTTGGAGAAGACAAAGATTGGGATTTTGCTGAAGGAGTTTTAGAAAAAATCTTAAAAGAAAGAGCGTTAGATTACGAATTAGATGAAGGTGGTGGGGCATTTTATGGTCCTAAAATTGACATCCATATTGAAGACGCCATAGGAAGATTATGGCAATGCACTACTGTTCAATTCGATTTTAATTTACCTGAAAGATTTGGATTAAAATATATTTCAAGTGAAGGAGAAGAAGTTAAGCCAATTATGATTCACAGAGCTTTGCTTGGTTCAGTTGAAAGATTTTTTGGAGTTTTGGTAGAACATTTTGCCGGAGCCTTTCCACTTTGGCTTAGCCCTTTACAAATTGTGATTATTCCAATTGCCGACAGACATTTGGATTACTGCAACGAAGTTTCTGAAAAATTAAGAAATGCTAATTTCCGTGCTGAAGTTAATGATTCTCCCGATAGAATGAATTCGAAAATTAGGCAAGCTCAAAAAGAAAAAATCCCTTACATGATTATCATTGGAGATAATGAAATTGATAATGACGAACTGTCTATACGCTCGCGTGCAGGCGAAAATCAAAATAATATTAAATTAGAACAATTCATTGAAAGATTATCCGATGAATAATTACTTAAATAAGAACAAAGCATTGCTGTTATCCTATATATCTTTGATAGGCGTTTTTATGGTCTTTTTTCAGATAACTTTAGGAGGTACAGTGAGGGTTACCGAATCTGGACTAGGCTGTCCGTCAACGGGAACTGCTATTTCTGAATGGCCTTTATGTGGTGGAGAAATTATTCCAGATTTTGACTTTCATACAGCAATAGAATGGGGGCATAGAGTTTCTGGAGCTTCTATTGGTTTGCTTATCATCATGATTAATGTCTTCTCAATAAAGTATTTTGGATTCAAGTCTAAGGAATCAATGATTGCACTAAACTTATTAATTTTGGTTTTAATAGAAGGAGTTTTGGGAGGCATTACAGTTTTAACTGAGCTTGCCTGGTGGGTTAGATTAATACATTTAGGAGTTTCATTTATTATTATATATTACATGGCATATTTATATTCGATAACAAAATCTGAAGGGACAAATAATTCTTTTAATGAAAAACTTAATCCAAATAAAGAGAAGGCATTATATTTTTTGTTACCGTCTGTATTTATTTTAATGTTGTACGGCTCAGTAATAGTTGGATTGGGAGCTAATTCTTCATGCATGTCTTGGCCTGATTGTATGGGACAATGGGTTTCTTTCAAAGATCATAATTATCTTACTCATATGGTTCATAGATATTTAGCTTTATTTATTGGAATTTTAATACTTTATGCAGCACATTTTGTTGGCAGATCTTCTTCTAAAAAATCATTTGTAAAATTTATATCCAGGTCGCTGAGTATTATATTTATATTACAGATTATATTTAGTGTATTACTTGTTACCGCAGGTTTTGGCAATTGGTTAAGGATTATACATTTGTCACTTGCTGGTGCTATTTGGCTATTTTGTTCATGGTTAGTTATTGAGTATAGATTGTTTGTGTATTCAAAGCAGTAAATCACTACATATAACAACTGATTTTACTTTAAATAACCAAAAAGCTATAGACTATAAAATTTGTAGTTGATAAAATCATTCAAATGTGAATTATATAACTAAGTGGTAATTTTGATTAATTCGATGAAAAAAATTATATCCTTATCAGTAGTTTTTTTGCTACTTATTTCCTGTGGTAAAGATTTACCCCAATCAACTTTTGATACATATGGACCAATTGCAGAGGAACAAGCATATCTTTTTTCTATAATACTATGGGCAGGGATGTTTGTATTAATTGCTGTTGAATTAGCCATAATATATATATATTTTAAATTTAGAAGAAGAGAAAACTCAGACAGAAAGCCTTCCCAAACACATGGTAATACTAAATTAGAAATTTTGTGGACTGTAATTCCTGTGTTCTTCTTGGCAGTTGTTTCAGTGCCAGTTATTTCAGCTATATGGAATTTTGGTACCATGCCAGAGGATCCTGATGTTGTTGTAAATGTAAACGGGCACAGGTATTGGTTTGAATTTGAATATCCTGAACTAGGTGTTGTTACAGCAAATGAATTACACATACCAGTTGGAAAAAAGATTTTGATAAATTTAGATTCTAATAATGTATTACATAGCTTTTGGATTCCAAAAATTGCTGGTAAAACAGATATAATTCCAAACCAAGGAAACCAAATGTGGATACAAGCGGACGCAACGGGTCTTTATTACGGGCAGTGTGCCGAATTTTGTGGTGAATCTCACGCTTTAATGAGATTCCGCGTAATCGTTGATAATGATGAAGATTTTGATGCTTGGGTAGCCCATCAGAAAACTGAAGCATATGTCCCTAGTGACCCTCTTGAAAAAGAAGGGTATGATATTTTTATGTCAGCAAAAGCTGGTTGCGGTGGATGTCATATGGTCAATGGATCTAAGAAAGCAAAAGGTAAAATTGGGCCTAATTTGACACATTTTGGATCTAGACAACATATAGCGGCTGGAATAATGGATAACACCCAAGATAATTTAAGATCATGGATCGCTGATCCAGGTAGTATAAAGCCGGGTAATGGCATGTCTTCACAGGGTGCTGTTTATATGGATTCTAATAAAGCATTGACTGAATCAGAAATTATTGCTTTAGCTTCTTATTTACAATCATTGAAATAATATAATCAGGAGAATTAAAATATGACATCAATTCCATTAAAACTTCCTTTCAAACTGAACTTGAGTAGACCAGTTAATCCTTCAGGCATAATGGATTGGATTACGACAATTGATCATAAAAAAATAGGAATTCTTTATGGTGTGACTGCATTCATTATGTTTGTTACAGGTGGCATAGAAGCTCTTTTAATAAGAACACAGCTAGCTGGCCCGGAGTTAAAAATTGTTGCCCCTGATGTATATAACCAATTGTTTACTATGCATGCTACAACCATGATATTTTTAGGTGTTATGCCATTGTCTGCTGCTTTTTTTAATTATATTATTCCTCTCCAAATTGGAGCAAGGGATGTTGCATTTCCACGACTTAATGCATTCAGTTATTGGACATTTTTGTTTGGTGCATTAATAATGAAATCCAGTTGGTTTTTGGGAGGATCTCCTAATGCTGGCTGGTTCGGTTATGCTCCAATTACTACAACTACTTTTAATCCAGGTAACGGAATTGATTTTTGGATAGTTGGGTTGCAGGTTTTAGGAGTAGCCTCATTAGCTGCATCGTTTAATTTTATTGTAACTATAATAAATATGCGAGCTCCAGGATTGTCATTTATGAGATTACCACTGTTTACTTGGATGACGTTTATTACTGCTATTCTATTAATTTTAGCTTTCCCTGTTATTACCGTTGCATTAATTGAACTCATGTTAGATAGAACATTTGATTTCAATTTTTTTAACACTAAAGCGGGTGCAAATCCTCTTTTGTGGCAACATTTGTTTTGGATATTTGGGCATCCTGAAGTATATATATTGATATTGCCTGCTATGGGAATAGTATCTGAAATTCTACCAACTTTTTCTAAAAAACCAGTATTTGGATATGCTGCCATGGTACTTGCAGCGGCATTTATTGCTTTTATGGGTTGGTTAGTTTGGAGTCACCATATGTTTACAACAGGACTTGGACCTATAGCGAATAGTGTTTTCACTATTACAACTATGTTGATTGCCATTCCTACTGGTGTGAAAATGTTTAATTGGCTAGGAACAATGTGGGGTGGAGATATCGAATTCAATACACCCGTTCTGTTTTCTGTTGGATTTTTATCTATGTTTTTAATTGGGGGAATTAGTGGAGTAATGCACTCTTTCTCAGCGTCTGATTACCAACAACAAGATACATATTTTATAGTTGCTCATATTCATTATGTATTATTTGGAGGAGCAATTTTTGCAATTTTTGCTGGGATATATTATTGGTTCCCAAAATTTACTGGAAGAATGTATGATGAAAAATTAGGGAAGCAAAATTTTTGGTTAATGTTTATTGGTCAAAATTTAACTTTTTTCCCTATGCATTTTGTAGGTATGCAAGGTATGCCTAGAAGAATTTTTACTTATGATTCAGAAATGGGTTGGGCTTTTTGGAATGGAGTTGAATCTTTTTCAGCTTATATTGTTGCAATAGGTGTTTTACTATTTATTATTAATATGGTTAAAAGCTGGATTGATGGACCAAAGGCTCCTGCTGATCCTTGGGATGGTAGAACATTAGAATGGTCTATATCATCTCCGCCACCAGTTTATAATTTCCTTGACGTACCTAAAGTGGAATCACTCGATGATTTTTGGCATAAAAAGCAGAAAAAATCAAAAGTTGTGAAATCTAAAACTAAACCTAAAGATATACATTTACCTCAAGCTTCTTATTGGCCAATGTTAGTATCATTGGGACTAGCTATAGCTGGTTTTGGAATTATATATAACCTAGTCGTATGTGGAATAGGATTGGCTATGGTTTTAGTTACTGTTTGTGCTTGGTCTTGGGAACCTGTCAACGAACCTGATGCGCACTAAATTTAGTTATTTTATTGGAGAAATTTAAATATGTCGGATGAAACTACAACAGGAATAGATAATAGAAAATTGCTAATGTGGGTATTTTTAGGATCTGATTGTATGTTTTTCGCTTCACTTATTGGAACATACCTAATATATAAAGGAACTGGGAATCTTGATATAGGCCCTGTAGATGTTTTTGATATTCCAACTACTTCAGTAAGTACCTTTGTATTACTAATGAGTAGTATGAGTATGGTTTTTGCATACGCATATCTAGTTAGGAATAACATAAATGCTTTTAGAATTTGGATGGTATCTACAATTATTATGGGAGCAACTTTTTTAGGCTTTCAAGTATTTGAATTTAGTGAATTTTACTTTCATTATGATTTAAGCCCTCAAACCAATCTGTTTGGCACAACTTTCTATGCCCTTACAGGGACACATGGTTTACATGTGACAGTTGGAGTAGTATGGCTAGCAATAATTTTTTATTCAAGCTTATTTAGAAACAGTGTTTCAGCTGAAACTAATTTAGACTTGGATTTAGCAGCTTTATATTGGCATTTTGTTGATATTGTTTGGATAGTAATTTTTGCTGTGGTATATTTATTTGGAACGTTTCCCGGATTCCCGTCGTAAATAGGAGAGTTAAATGGTATCTAATCAAAAAAACAAGACAAAAAAATCCGATTCACATGAACATAATCATCCTGAACCTATAACTTACTTTAAAGTTGCTATGGCATTGGTTGCTTTAACTGCTCTTGAAGTTGTTGTTTTTTATTTTGAGTGGTTAGGATATGCAATTATTCCTGTAATGGCAATCTTGTCAGTAGGTAAATTTGCAATAGTGGTTATGTATTATATGCATCTCAAATTTGACGAAAAACTACTTACATATGTATTTATGGCAGGATTGATTTTAGCTGTTGTGGTAATAATGTGGCTGATGGCTTTATTTGGTTGGTTCAATTAATTTTTGACTTTTGTAACTGATGTTTTCTGTAATATTACATAGCTATATACACGCAGAAATTATACTTGCTTTAATTGCCACTGAATTTATTTATCTCTTTTTGGTATTTGGTTTAAATAACAAATTCAGTATTGATTCCGTTACTGATTATAAAAACTCATTGTTTTTTTTGGCTGGAATTTTTGTTTTGTTTTTAGCATTGGTTTGGCCCCTCCATTATATTAGCGAATATTATTTATTTAGCGCACACATGCTTCAACATGTAATGATTTCATATATTGCTCCTCCTCTTTTATTGTCAGGTCTTAATTATAAAATTTCTGATTCTTTTTTAGGCTTGAAATATGTGAGAAATGTTTTTAAATTTTTATTCCATCCGATTTTTTGTTTTGTCTTTTTTAATGTGATTTTTGGTCTGTGGCATTTACCAAACATATATGATTTGTCTGTTTCTTTTGAACAATTTCACGCTCTAGAACACTCAATGTTTATTACTGGTGCAATTTTTATGTGGTGGCCATTGGTAAATCAGAGTAAAATTTTTCCTAGTATTCATTTCGGTTTGAAGCTTGTATATTTGTTTTTATTATCTATAGCGCAAATTATAGTTTTTGGCATAATTACCTATGCTCCAGAAAATCTTTATTCACATTATGAAAATACTACTTTTGTTTTTAATCTTACTCCACTAGAAGACCAACAATTAGGTGGAATAATTATGAAGGTGGGCACTGCGCTTATATTAATGGGGATGTTTATATATTATTATTTCAAGTGGTATTTATCTGAAAAATAGTATGATTAATTATATTAGGATGATAAAATATTTATAATAAAGGATTTTTTTATGTTACATAGATTTTTATATTCTCTATTTATACCAGTTATTTCTGTTATTACAGTAGCAGTTCTAGCTATAGTATTAGGCTATATATTCTATAATCTTCCCAGTTTCGCAGAAAAAGGCGAGTTGAAAAGTCTGTACGTTGTTCTTGCAGGTATGGTAATACTTATAGGGACTCCAGTTTCAGCTTATTTAGCTGTCAAAATATTTTCAAAATAAATTTTTAATTGCTTAAGCAAGTCATTAAATATACAGTTCCTCTTTTACTTTTATTGTTTATTGCTTGTAGTATTGATAATACTAAGTACATTGGTACCGTTTCAAAAGAATATAAGCCATTACCTAATTTCGATCTGAGAAATCAAAATGATAATCAAATTAATCAAAATTCATTTGGCAGCAAAGTAATCCTGGTTACTTTTATGTATACAGATTGTAAAACTGAATGCCCATCAGCCTTAAATGATATTCTATCAATTAGAGATATCATAACTGAAAATAAAGATAGATTGCAGATTCTAATTTTTTCTATAGACCCAAATGAAAATTATATCGATGTGAAAAATACTTTAAGCAAATATCAATTAGATTTGGATGTAACGTATTTAGTAGGTAATAAAAACAAATTAAAGCCTATATGGGATTATTTTTATGTTCCTGTAGGTAATGTGGAAACAAAGAGAACAGATCTTACTTGGATATTACATTCTATCCCTGCTTATCTTGTTTTACCCGAAAAAAATACAACTTTGATTTACACTGAATTTAATATTGATTCAATTTTAACTGATTTGAATAGTGTATTAAATTAGTTTATTGTAGATTTCACTTTTTCAACTAATTGTTCAAATCCTGCTGGCTCATTCAAAGCCATATCAGCAAGTGTTTTTCTGTCTAAATCAATTCCACTTTTCTTTAATCCTGATATGAAAACACTATATGATAGTCCATGTTGCCTGGCAGCAGCATTAATTCTCACATTCCATAATCTTCTGAAATCTCTTTTTTTAGTTTTATTGTGAGCGTAGTTGTACATTAAAGCATGTAAAACAGATTCATTAGCTTGTCTGAAAAGGGTACTTCTTCCGCCTCTATGACCTTTTGCTAGATTTAGTATTTTTTTATGTGAACGTTTTTTATTCGTTCCTCTTTTTATTCTTGTCAAAACTTACCTCAAATTAATTTTCTTAATCTTTTAACATCAGCTTTATGTACGCTGACTGTATCGTGAAATGCACGTTTTACTTTTTGTGATTTTTTTCGTTTCATGTGACTGCTATTGCCTTTCATTCTTAGTAGTTTTCCACTTCCACTAACTTTGATTCTAGATGCAGCACCTTTATGTGTTTTTAATTTAGGCATTTAATTTCCCTTATTTCTTTTTAGTAGCAGGCATTAATGTCATTGCTAGTATGTTTCCACTTAGTCCAGGAGGAGATTCTAAAATAGCTTCATCTAATAGAGAATCTTTAATAGTTTTTAATACATTCATACCTAATTCAGGATGTGTAATTTCCCTACCTCTAAACATAACGCTTATTCTGACTTTATTTCCCTTAGAAAGGAATTTTTTTACTTGCTTTAATTTCCATCCTAATTCGTTTTCTGCAGTTCTAGTTTTAAATTTGATTTCTTTAGTTTTTTGTATCGAAGTCTTTACTCTACTTTGTTTTTTTGCGTTTCTTTCTTGCCTTGTAAGTTTGTACTTATGTTTACCATAATCCATAATTTTACATACGGGTGGGTCTGCAGCAGGTGAAACTTCAACCAAATCTAAAGATCTATCAAGAGCATGGTTTACCGCGTCTTTAGTAAGCAAGACACCCATTTGTTTCCCATTTTCATCTATAACTAGTACTCGGTCAGATCTTATACTATTATTTATATAGTAATCTTTTGCTATTCTTTTTCCTCCATAAATAAATTACCACGTTATATACGCGGCATAAGAGAGTCTAGCATAATGAATACCCTCAATCAACAGATTTTAAATTATAATTTCACTTAATTTAATGAAGAGAAAAATATTTTTTCAGATTTTAATTCCTGATTAGTGTGGTATTTTATATATTCTGAGAGTTTTTTATATAGTTGTATATCCGCATTTTCAAGTAATTTTGTATTAATCTTATTTATGTTTAGGATTTCGTTTTTTGATAAGTATTTTAAAAATCTGATTTCATTTTCAGAAAGAAGGATTCTATTGTTTTTAACTGTCATACACTCTGAGCATATTAATCCCCCATTTTCAAAAACTAGATAGTAGTTGAGTGGCGTTAATTCATTGTTACAAACTAAACAATTATTTAATTCAGGGAATATGCCTTCAGATAATAATATTTTCACCTGGAAATATATCAATGAAAATATTATGTGATTTTCTGCAATTAAGTATAAACAAATATTTATCAAATTATATACATACCTGTTATTTTCATTAATCGAATTTACCTTTATGCATAATTCGGCGATTATATTACTTGAAATTAATTTATTTAAATTTATTGGTCTTTCAAACCATGAATATTTATTTTTAGCCTCATAAATTAACCATAAATTTTCACGAGCAGATGCTTTGAATTCCATTTTTTGAAATATGTCAATAGAATCATAATTTTGGTTGGTTTTTTTTATTCTTTTGAGTATGCATGTTACTACTCCTTCGTCTTCAGTTAAGATATTGAAAATTTTATCATATTCTCCATAATCCCTAGATGAAATTGTAATGCCTTCAAAGTTTAAATATTTCTTTTTTTCCATTATCCAAATTTATCTTATTGATTGCCTAGAATTAAACGCTTGTACAAGTGTCTTATTATCTGTGTAATCAAGATCTCCTCCAATAGGAATTCCTATAGCTAGTCTGGAAATATTGATTTCAGTATTTGTTATTTGGTTAATAATGTATGTTGATGTAGCATCACCCTCAATTGTTGGATTTGTAGCAATTATTATTTCTTTAGGAGGATTATTTTTTACTCTTTCTAATAAATTTGATATTGTTAATTCTTGAGGTCCTATTCCATTTATAGGTGAAATAGATCCATTTAAGATATGGTAGTTGCCGGAATATGTGTTTGTATTTTCGATTGCAAAGGCATCAATAGAGTCGTGCACAACACATAGTATTGATTTGTCTCTGAAATCGTTTGAGCATATTGAACACGGATCATTTTCAGTTACTATAAAACATATTTTACAAAATGTTAACATCTGTTTAGCTTTAATTAAGCTTTCTGACAAGGAAATAATTTTACTTTCTGGTGCTTTTATAATATGAAAAGCTAATCGTTCGGCAGTCTTTGGCCCAATTCCAGGAAGTTGGCTTAAATGGCTAATCAATTCTGAAATTATGCTTGATATGGAAGCTTTATTATTTTGATTCAAATCACATACCTAGAAGGTTAGTTATTGATCCAAGTTGGCTGTTCGCATTTTTTTGGGATTTTTCTATTGCTTTGTTTATAGTAGACAATAGATTGTTTTCTAATTTTTTTATTCTTGTTTGATCAAGTTCAGTTATATTAAGTTTTATTTCTTTTACTTTGAACGTGCCATCTACAGTCACCATTATTTCTTCGGATTTATCTTTTTCTGTCACAGTGGTTTGCTTAAGTTTTTTTTGTATTTCCTTCATTTGGCTTCTCATTTGAAAAGCAGCTTTTAAGTTCTTAGGATTCATTTTTAATCTCCTTTAATTTGTTGAAGCTTCCATATTTACTTGCTTCTTTATAAAAAATTTCTGTAGAGTTTGTTTTTTGTAAATTGCTTATTTTAGTTTTTTCATTATTGTCGCTTTGTATTTGGTTTGCTAAAAAATTAACATCTAAATTAAGTGTGAAATTAAATTGTAAATCTTTATTCCAAGTTTTTTTAATTGCTTCAGTAAAAAGTTTTAAATTTATAGGATTAGATATCTCCTGATTAATATAGTCAATTTGGCTTTGATGTGTAAATAATAGATTTAGAGTGTTTTCATTAATGTTGTAATTATTTATAGTTTTTACTTTCCATGACCAATCTAAATCAGAAAATTGTTCGATAAAATTTTTTAAAAGTATGTTGTCATCGTTATTAACTTCTTGTGTAGATGCAGGTTTCTGGACTGATGATTTATGATCTTCAGATTTATCTATGATTGATGGATTCTTTATATTTTTTTTAGTATCTATTTCATTCATTTTATTTTCAGCAGGAACAATAGTTGAATTTTGAGTATTTAATTTGTCGAAAATATTTAAAATCATTATTTCCAAACTCAATTTAGGATTTGTATATGAACTATGTTTTATTTCGTTAACAACACTGGATATAGTTTTTATTTGGTCAACTGAAATTTTTTGTCCCAATTTTTCTGTCTCAGAATTACTGTTTAATTTATATTTGTAATGTATAAGATTTCTACATAATTCGCGGAAAGAATTTGTTATTGATTCAAAATTTGAATGCTTTTCAAATTGGTCATTTAGTAATTTGAAAGCTGTGTCTAAATTTTTGTTAAGAATATTTTCTATTATTGAAATTGGGATTTCACTATTGACTATACCTAAAACTGTTTCTATTGATTCTTTATCTAAATTTTCTTGTTTTAATCTGATTAAGCATTTTTCAAGAAGATTTTCAGCATTCCTTAAACTTCCTTCGGAATGAGCTGCTATGATTTGAGCATTTTCATTTGATAGTAATTTGTTTTCTGAATTAGCTATTTTAATTAATTTGTCTATGATTTCTTGATCATCAATTGACTTGAATTCTAAAATCTGACACCTAGACATAATTGTCTGAGGTATTTTTTCCGGGTCAGTTGTAACTAAAATAATAATCAAATGCTTTGGGGGTTCTTCTAATGTTTTTAATAGAGCATTAAAAGAATGTCTACTCAACATATGAACTTCATCTAATATATATACTTTATAATTGTTTGCTCCTGGAAGAAAATTTATTTTGTCCAGCATTACTTCAGTTAAGTCTTCGACTTGTCTTATCGAACTTGCTGCGTCTAGTTCAATTATGCTTTGCGATGAATAATTATTGATTTCATTGCATGAATTGCAGGTACAATCATCTATGGACAAGTTTTTTTCTATTGCTGTTTCACAATTAATAGATTTTGCAAAAACTCTTGCTGTGCTTGTTTTACCTGTCCCCGAAGGTCCTGAAAAAACAAAAGAATGCGAGAGACGATCGCTGATTATAGAATTGCTTAAAATTTGCACAACTTCTTTTTGACCTAAAATACTTGTTAAGCTTTTGGGTCGCCATTTTCGATATAATACTTGATCTTCCATAAAATTTACAAATTTAATTTTTTAATTATTGATTCTGCTAGACGATTCATTTCTTTTGCATCTTCGTCATTTTCGTGATCATATCCATTTAAATGTAATATACCATGTAATAGTAATTTTTTAATTTCATTATTTATTTTTATTGAATTATTTTTATTTTTACTTAAAACATATTCTACAGAAATTATTATATCTCCAAGTTGAGGACTAGTAATATTTGAATTTTCTGGGAAAATTATCTCTTCATCGCTAGTTGTTTGTTTTTCCCCGTAGTATTTGCCTGAAAATTTTGGAGAGAAAGACAACACATCTGTTTCTTCGTCAATTCCTCTGTATTTTAAATTGTAATTTTTAATATGTTTATTACTACTTAGAAGTATATTTAATTCTGTCTGGTTGTCTAGATTTATTATTTTGAAAATATTAAGTACCAATTTTTCGATTTCAAGTTCACTTAAATCAATATCAATTTCTGTATCTAAATTAATGTTAGACATAAATAATTAGTCTATTTTTGGTACTGCAGGGAAAGGTGTTGTATTTAAATTGCTTCCAAAAAAAGAATCTAAAAGATTGGAGTTTTCAGGAACTATGATAGTTGTATTTCCGCCAGCAAAGCTATTCTGATAGGTTTCTAATTGTCTTAAAAATTTATAAAAATCTGTATTTAATGAATGTGCTTCAGATAATATTTTAATTGCCTCAGCTTCGGCGTTTCCTATAATTATTGCAGCTTCCTTATCAGCTTTAGCTCGTATTATTGCTGCCTCTTTATCAACTTGAGATCTGACTGTTAAATCTATTTCCGCTGCTTCAGCTCTCTCTTTGTCAGCTTTTCTTTTTCTTTCGGCTTTCATTCTTGCATAGATACTATCTGCAATTTCATCAGGGAAGTCAGCTCTTTTGATTCTAACATCAACCAATTCAATTCCAAATTCGCGGATTTTTGGATTTGCTGCTGTTTGCACATTACCCATCACTTCTTCTCGGCTTGTTTTTATAATTTCAGCCTGGAGATCTGATGCGATTTCTCTTCTTAATTCTGATGAAATTATATCTATTGCCCTAGAAGCTGCAAGAGTTTCATTTCTTGTGGTTTTGAAAAATAACAGAGGATCAACAATTTTTCCTCTGGCATAAACATCTATTACTAATCTTTTTTTATCACTTGTTAGCAGGGAATCAGGTGGGGCATCAAATATAAGCAGTCTTTTTTCAAATTTTCTGACCTGATCTATAAATGGTACTTTAAAGTTTAACCCAGGAGATTGTATTGTTTTAAGTGGTTCTCCAAATCTAGTTACAATTGCTGTATTTGTTTCATCAACAATGAATAAACCTTGAGCAATTCCTATAAGAGCAATTCCTAATATTATGATTATTGATGTATAAGATTTTTTCATATTAGTCACCAATGGATCCTAGAATTTGATTAGATTCACCAGAATTGAAAAAATAAATTCTGCTAGGATCACCTATTATGATATTTTTAGATCTAGGTAAAACTTTTTCAATAGTTTCAAGATACAAACGAGTTTCTGTTGATTCTTTTTGCTGTGAATATTCTTCTAATATAGATTGGAATTTATCTGCTTCACCTTTTGATTCTGCTACCCTCGCAGCCTCGTAAGCCTGAGCATCTTGAACTACTTTCGCAGCATATCCTCTTGCTTTTGGTATTACATCTTCTTTGTAAGCATCTGCTAAATTAATTATTCTTTCTTTATCTTCTCTCGCTCTTACAACATCATCAAATGCATCTTGAACTTGTTGAGGCGGCTGTACGCTTTGTAATTTAACCTCTCTTACTCTTATTCCAGATTCATAACTATCAAGTAGTTTTTGCATTAGTGTTTTGGTTTCTGCTTGAACAGCTTCTTTTTCAGTAGTCAGGACGTCATCTATCGGTTTACTGCCAACCACTTGCCTTAAAGATGTTTCAGCTACGTCCATCATAGTTTTACCTGATGGATCTAGTACTCTAAAAAGGTAATTCTCTAAATTTTTGACATCATATTGAACTAGTAGTTGAGCATCAACGATATTTTCATCTCCAGTTATCATTAAAGATTCAACAGGAATAGGGGTGTTCCCTCTAAATCCTAGTTCTAATCTTCTTATTGCATCAGTAGCAACAATATCTTTTTGACCTATTGGTGAAGGGTAGAACCAGTGTAATCCCGGTCCTTGTATGGAGCTAAATTTTCCAAAAAATCTAAGAGCAGCTTGTTCCCCTGGTTGAACGGTAAAAAATCCTGAAGCAAGCCAAAGTCCTAATAATGCTATCAGTATAACAAATGAAAAAAACAGGTTGTTTTTTGGGAAGGGTATGAATTTCCTAATTTTATTTATTGTATTATTGATCCCTGAAAAATTAAATTCAGGTTCTTTTTGATCAAACAAGTTTGCTCCGATGATTAAATTATTTTTTAATTATAGTTAATTTTTAGATTTTTTGAAATTCAAAATTGTTTATTTATTAAACAATCCTAAGAATCTTTCCTCATAGTGTTCAAATAGACCCCATCTGTCTAGTTCTTTTTTTAGTATTTCAGGGTCTGCTCCTTTTTCAATTTCTTTGAACAATATTTCTATACGTTGAATTGTTGCTTTTGGCACTCCGCCAAAAGCTGATTGAGGATTAAGCAATCCTCTAGAATTAAAATCACTTACATTTTTTACTAAAGATTCTGCTGTAAAGTCATGGATGAATTTGAGCAATGAAACATCCCATAATTCGTCAACTCCAACAATTACGGCGGTAAGCTTGTCATTATTTTTATCAAGCTCAGAAATTATATTATTGGATACTTCATTTACTGAACCACTTAATATATTAGTATTCCCTGGTTCATTTTTGTATTGATAAAGTACTCCGGGACTGTTCATACCGTATTTTTCAGATACAAATTCTAAATATTGATATGCCTCATCACTAAATCCCTTTAGATTAAGTGCGTAAGTAGGAGTAACTATTTCTGGTTTACCCGAGTTTACTTTCCCTGTTCTAACTACAGTTTCTTTTTTGTCAGAATTTGGATCTGTATATATTGGTTCAGTCACAACATAATAATTAATAATTGTTGTTCCGAAAGTAGCTAAATGTTGCTTTGGTTTTCTTGCAACTTTTGTTTTTTCAACAGCTTTAATTAGATCTTTTTCTGATTCAAACATGAAATAATTTATTTAAAACATAATTTGTATTATTAACAATTAAATCTTAACATATATCTTCTAATTTAATTAATTTAATAATTTTATTTTGATTTATATATGTTATTCTCATTGAAACAACGGGGTGTGGCGCAGTTGGCTAGCGCACCAGTATGGGGTACTGGGGGTCATCGGTTCGAGTCCGGTCACCCCGATAAGGAGAAATTTTATGAAAAACTTAAAAGAATATTTACCAGATTTAAAAAGCAAAATTATAAGCAATAAAATAAATGATGATCTAGATATATATAGAGATGAATATGGTATTCCACATATATATGCTAAGAATGAATACGATGCTTTTTTTGGACAAGGTTTTGCCACAGCGCAAGACAGGTTATGGCATATGGAATATGACAGGAAAAGAGCGTACGGGAAATTATCTGAAATAATCGGAACTGATGGTTTGGATAATGATAAATTTATGGGAACTTTAAACATTTTAGATAATGTGAAGAGTGATTTTAATCTTCTAGATGATAATTCGAAAAATATGTACCAAGCATATTCTGATGGAGTTAATGAGTATTTGAATCAAAATGATGTTTTGCCTATAGAATTTGCATTAATCAATAAAACAATGGGAAAATGGGAGCCTTGGGATTGCTTGGCTGTGTTTAAGGCAAGGCATATAATGATGGGTGTTTTTGAAGGGAAAATTTGGCGAAATTCACTTATTCAAAAATTTGACTTGTCTAAATTAAGGAATTTATTTTCAGGTTATGAGGAAGGTAGCTTGGTAATTGTACCACCTGAAGATTTATACAAAGGTAAAGATGTAAATCCGCAAGAGCATTTTGAAAATGCATTAGATCATATTGATTATATTTCTGAAATTGATATTGGAAGTAATAGTTGGGTTGTCGGAGGCGAAATGTCATCTACTGGGAAGCCATTAATGGCGGGCGATCCTCATCGAGGGTTAGATACTCCGTCTGTTTATTATCAAAATCATATTAGATCAGAGAATTTTGATGTCATTGGATTATCTTTTCCAGGTTGTCCAGGATTTCCACATTTTGGTCATAATGAAAAAGTTTCGTGGTGTGTTACTCATGCAGGCTCTGATTACCAGGATTTATTTATAGAAAAAATCAGAATGAATTCAGGATCATTAGAATACTTTAATAATGAAATTTGGGAAAAAGCTGAAAAAAAATCTCGCCAAATAGATGTATTAAATGGAGAATCAATAATCGTAAATTCTTATAAAACAGATAATGGGTATATTATTGGATTTAATAATGACAAATCTTACGCTATTTCATTCAGATATTCATCAACTGAAATACCTAACACAGGTTTTGACGTTATCAGAAACATGATTCTATCCAAATCTTCAAAAGAAATAGAAGATTCAATGAACGGCTGGGTAGATCCCTGTAATAATTTTTTGTTTGCTGATACTAATGGTGATTATGGTTATTTAAATCGCGGGAAAGTTCCATTGAGAAATTTATTAAATGCCTGGGTACCTGTACCTGGATGGGATAAAGATTTTAAATGGAAAGGCTTTGTCCCATTCGATAGACTACCTAGAATATTTAACCCTGAAAATGGATTTATTGTTACCGCTAATAATAAGATTGCCAATGTAGATTATCCATTTTATTTGTCTTTAGACAGTGCTCCTGAATATAGAGCAAAGAGAATAACAGAAAGGCTTAAAGATATAATTAAAAATTCTAAAGTGACTCCTGAAAGTATGATTTCAATACACTCTGAAATAACATCTATACCTGCATCGATAATTGTAAAATCTTTAGCAGAATTACAAATTGACAGAAAAAAACCTGAGCTACTAGATGAATTCTTACAATGGGATTGCAAGATGGAAAGATCTTCTGTTTTTCCCACAATTTATTCAGAAATGAGATATTTACTAAATAAAAGAATCATATCAAATCTTTTAGATGAAGAAACAGCAGACAAAATGCTTTCAGCTGGCGGTAGAGGAGCTCCTAGTCATCTAAGATCTTTGGCATCCAGGATTGTTTCGCATATATCGAAAAATAAATCAGAATATTTGCCACTGGAATATTCTGAATGGAATCAACTTTTATATGAATTGTTTATTCAGGCTACTAAAAATTTAACCAATAAATATGGAACAAAGTTTCAAAATTGGGAATGGGGTAAAGTTCATATGACAAAACCAAAGCATTTATTATCTTCTCTTTTTCCTGATATGGAGAACAAATTAGATCCACCAAGGTTTTCAATTGACGGTGATGGAGATACTCCGCATAATGCGTCCCCATCAAATTTGAATAAATTTGATGTAGTTGCAACTTCAGTGGCTAGATACTTTTTTGATGTTTCAGATTGGGATAATTCTAAGTGGATAGTACCATTAGGATCTTCTGGTCATCCGGGAAGCACAAATTATTCTGACCAAGGATTATTATGGAAAGATGATAAAGTTATAAGTATGCAATATTCATGGCTTAAAATAAAAGATCAATATGTAAAACAAGAATTTAATAAATCAGATTAATAGCTTGATTTCAAAGCATGACCGTTAAGTGTTTTTGTATGTTTACCATTATCGATTGTTAATTCTCCATTTACTATTACATATTCAATACCTTCCGCAAATACCTTTGGATTATCTTTAGTGGCTTTTGATTTTATTTTATTTAGATCAAAAATTGTTATATCTGCTTTGAGATCTTCTTTTATTAATCCACGGTCTCTGATACCAAGACGTTGTGCTGGAAATGAGGTTATTTTACGAATTGCAAATTCTAATGACATATGTTTTTCTTCTCTTACATATTCAGAAATAATTGTTGGAAAACAACCATATGTTCTAGGACTTGGGAAGTCACCTAAGAGTACAGCATCGCTACCAACCATTGATAAAGGATGATTTATAAACTTAGGGATAGTGCTTCCATTTGCACCTAGTGCTACGTAACAAGTTTGTAAATCTTCTTCTAATAAAATATCACATATTGTATCAAGAGGATGTTGGTTTCTTGATCTTGCAATTTCGGCTACTGATAAGCCTTCATATCTATGATTTTTAGCTAATTTGAAATAGGTTAACCATACTTGTTCCCAGCTTAGTGCACGAGGAGAAACTTCAGATTTAAGTTTTTTCCTCATTTCATCTGATGCCAATATACTTTTTAGAGTCTTAGTCCCGCCATCTTTTGTCCAATCAGGTAGCATTATAATAAGTCTTGTACTTCCATATATGTATGGATAACTGTCAAAAGTAATATCCATTCCTGACGCTCTTGTATTTTCCACTAAATCAAGAATTTTGCTTGCTCCGCCTTTTGAATATGAGCTTTGATAAAGGTGCGTTATGTGAACAGGAATATTGCTCTTTTCTCCAATCTGGATAGCTTCTCTAAATGGGTCTAGAAATTTGTCACCAAGTTCATATCTGACATGTGTATGGTATATCCCTCCATGTTTGTTAGCTTGCTTTGATAACTCTATTAACTCGGAAGTATTTGCAAAATTTCCTGGAGGATATTCTAGCCCGGTTGATAAACCAAACGCGCCTTCTTCCATAGATTCTCTTAAAATAGATTTCATATTATCGATGTCATTTTTTGTTGCAACTTTGTTTTCCCATCCAACTGTGTTAATTCTTAAAACAGAATTACCTACAAGGTATGCGATATTTACTGCTGTTTTTTTATGAAAAGCTTTTAAATAAGAATCTACGGATGGCCAAAACACATCTTGGTTTATTGTTCCGTCTAATCCTGAATTTAACTCTATGAATTCATTCAAATCATCTTTTGATTTAAATGGAGCATATGAGTTTCCGTCTACTCCAATTAATTCAGTAGTTACTCCTTGGGAGATTTTAGGTTCATGTAGTGGTTCGTCTAAAATTCTGAGTCCAGTATGTGCATGAAAATCAATAAATCCAGGTGTCAAAATAAGTCCATTTGCATCAATAGTTTTTTTTGCCTTTAAAGATTTATTTTTATATCTGAATATCTTTATTTTATTATCTTTGATCCCAATATCAGATTTATATCCAGGGTTTCCACTTCCATCAACTACTTGAGCATTTTCTATTAGTATATCTAGCATTATTTTCTTTTCTTTATGTATAAATGATTATTATAAGAAGTTATAATAATTATGTATATAATCAAATTGGATTAATGGAAAATACAAGTACACAGGTAAAACAACTATCAAAAAGATTTGATAGTTTAAGGGGGCGTCTTTGAAATCGACAAACTGTCAAAAAAAGTTGTTGAATTAACAGACTTAACTCTTCAATCAAATTTTTGGGATGATTCATTTAAAGCTCAAAAAATTTCTAAAGAATTAGCAACATTTGAAAATCAACTCAAAGAAATTAATAATGTTATTAACACAATAGAATCTTTGACTGAAATTACAGAAATTGCAATCAGTGAGAATGATAATTCTTTAGAATCAGAAATTTTAGAATCTTTGCAAGAATTGACTCATTCGATTGATCAATTAGAATTAAAAACTCTTTTTGATGAAGAATTCGATGCTAGAAATGTTATTGTTTCCATACATGCTGGTGCAGGCGGGGTTGAATCACAGGATTGGGCGGGTATGATTATGCGAATGTATCTCAGATGGGCTGAAAAAAATAATATGACTGCTAAGGTTTTAGAAACATCAAAAGGAGATGAAGCAGGAATAAAAAGTTGTACTATAAACATCGATGGGCATAATGCTTTTGGAATGCTAAGAAGTGAAAAAGGTGTTCATAGATTGGTTAGATTATCTCCGTATGATTCTGATAATGCGAGACATACTTCGTTTGTACTAGTAGAAATTCTACCTGAAATAGAATCAGACATAGAAATTGATATAAAATCTGATGATTTAAATATCGAGTCTTTTAAAGCAGGAGGTGCAGGAGGCCAAAGTGTTCAAAAGAATTCAACGGCTATTCGAATAACACATATCCCCACAGGAATTAAAGTTTCATGCCAAAATGAACGATCTCAAGTACAAAACAGAGAAATTGCTATGAAGATTTTGAAGTCTAGATTGTTATCTTTGGAGATCAAAAAAAGAGATGAAAATGAAAAGAAATTAAAAGGCCCTCATGTGTCAGCGGAGTGGGGTAATCAGATCCGAAGTTATGTGTTACATCCCTATAAAATGGTAAAAGATCATCGTACAAATTTAGAATCACCAGACCCAGATAAAATCTTGGATGGAGATTTAAGTGAATTTATCGATAAGTATTTAAGAATGAAAAAAAATTAAAATTTACTTAATAATTGAATAATAAAATGTTATTTTAAAGTAGAATAGTAGGAATAAAAATTATGATCTTAAAAAAATATATGAATATTAAAAAAGCAAAATTATTTTATGTTATGGCTTTTGTGCTGATTATCCTAGGATGTTCAGATGATAATGATGCCCCTTTTTCAACTGATTCATTAACGACCACAAAAACATCTGTAGACAACAATTGTTCAAGTGAACAATTAGCTGATAACACCCTAAATATACTCTATTCTGACCCTCCCACTTTAGACCCTCATATTGCTCAAGATTCAACTTCAGCTTCAATTATTTTGGAATTATATAGCGGATTGGTAACTCTTGGAACTGATTTGCAAATTGCCCCTGATCTGGCAGAATCTTGGACTATCAGTGATGATGGTATGAAATATACTTTTACATTAAGAGATAATGCAAAATTTCATGATGGAAAAAAAATTACAGCTTCAGACTTTTTGTGGTCATTTAATAGAGCTGTAAATCCTAGTACTACTTCTACAACAGCTGAAGACTACTTGGGTGACATAATTGGAGTTTCAGATGTTATTGCAGGAAAAACTGACACGATTAGTGGAATCAAAATGATTGATAACCAAACCATAGAAATAAACATTGATGCTCCTAAAGCTTATTTTCTTGCGAAATTAACTTACCCTGTTGCATTTGTTTTAGATAAACAGAATCTTAGTGACCCAAATTGGATAGAAAAACCTAATGGCTCAGGTCCATTCACACTAGATGAATATTTGGTGGGAGAAAAATTAGTGCTTAAAAGAAATGATAATTGGCATAAAAACATAGCAAAACTTGATTATGTGTCTATGAATTTAGCGGGAGGATCTGCTATGGCTATGTATGAAAATTGTGAGATTGATATCACAGGAGTTGGTATGTCAGATTTAGAAAGAGTATTAGACCCATCTAATTCTCTTAACAAAGATGTAGTTGTAGCGCCACTAGATTTTTCCCAATACTATATAGGATTCAACTTAAATGAACCTCCCTTTGATGACATACATTTTAGACAAGCATTAGCATATTCAATTAATAAAGAGTTAATAGCCTCAGAAGTATTATCAGATTTAGTAAAGCCTGCCTATGGGATTTTACCCCCAGGTTTTCCAGGATATAACGAAAACGTTACTGGATTTAAATTTGATGAAGCTGCTGCAAAAGACGCATTGGCTAAGTCTAAATATTCTGACATAACAATTTTACCAAGATTGATATTGTCTGTTCCTGGTACGGGTGGAAGTGCAGGATTAGATATTGAAGTTATATTAGAAATGTGGAAACAAACACTTGGAATTGATGTAGAAATTCAACAATTGGAATGGGCAACATTCTTACAAATGCTTAATAAAAAAGAATTACAATTCTTTTCTGGGTTAGGTTGGGTTGCTGATTATCCTGATCCCGAAAATTTTTTAGATGTTAATTTCCATTCATCGAAATCTACTAACCATAATAATTACTCTAATCCTGAAGTAGATAATCTACTAGAATTAGCTAGAGTAGAAGCAGATGTTTCTATGAGGCTTGATTTGTACAATAAAGCAGAGAAAATTATTGTAAACGAAAGTCCTTGGATACCTTTATGGTTCCCAGGAGATCAGTATGTCTTAATAAATCAAAGAATTAAAAATTATAAACTTACTCCAATGAGTGTCCCAAAATATTCTTTGATAGAAATTGTTGAATAAAATTTATTAAAGTTTAATTATGTCGCAATATATTTTAGCAAGATTGATATGGATTCCATTTTTGCTTATATCTGTTGCTTTTATAACCTTTATTCTTGGAAGATTCGGACCTGGTGATCCAGTTGAAATTATGATGGGAACTAAGTATGACCCTGTAGTTGCTGAGCGTATAAGAATTGAAATGGGACTTGATAAACCAATATTAAATCAATTTGGCGCTTACCTAAACGATGTTATTAGGGGTGACTTTGGAGAAAGCTTAAGATACAGAGGAAGATCTGTGTCTGAGTTGATAGCTCCTAAATTATTAGTTTCTGCCAAACTCAGCCTTGTAGCGTTGTTAATTAGTATAACTATCGGATTGCCGTTAGGATTTATGGTTGCGCATAAACAAGGAACATGGATAGATCCATTAATAGTTTCAATTTCTTTATTTTTTATGTCGATTCCTATTATGATAACCATTCCTGCATTGTTATGGTTTGGATGTTTGAAAACTGACTTGGTACCATGCTCAGGATGGGGTGGTATTTTTGATAAAAGAATTATTATTCCATCACTTACTATGGGTATACCAGGGATTGCGTTCATGATTCGAATAATGAGAGCATCTACTTTAGATGTGTTAGGCCAAGATTATATAAGAACAGCTAAAGCTAAAGGCTTAAGTTTTTATACTGTTAGTAACAGGCATGTTCTTCGAAATGCAATGATACCTATTGTTACAATTTTGTCGTTTTCACTTGCTGGAATTTTAGGAGGAGCATTTATAACAGAAACAATATTAGGAATTCCAGGGGTTGGAAGATTTAGTGTCGAGTCAATCTTTAATCGTGATTATCCTGTTATTATGGCTATAACACTAATTAGTGCTATAGCATTTATATTTGCTAATTTATTAGCTGATATTTCTTACTCAATAATTGATCCTAGGATTAGATACAAATGAGCCAATCTAGCAGTCATTTAAAAAACGCAGTTCAAAGATTAATGAAGAAAAAAATTGCAGTTTTATGCATATTGATACTTATTATAATTTATGTTTCAGGTTTGTTAGCTTCAATAATTGCTCCATACGATTATACAGCTCAGGATTATAGTAATATTAAGAAACCGCCTAGTTTTGAACATATTATGGGAACAGACAGAGCTGGAAGAGATGTTTTCACAAGAGTACTATGGGGAGTTCAAAATACAGCCATCATAACATTTGTAGCTCTAATCACAGGAGGTCTTATTATTGGAGTAGGATTAGGATTACTTGCAGGTTATAAGGGAGGAAAAATTGATTCTTTTATTATGAGAATAGGGGAGATATCATCATCTTTCCCAGATATATTATTAGTAATAATATTAGCTGCAACTTTGAGACCAAGAATTTTGGATTTTGTTAGGTATATTGAAGATTCCTATGGTTTTTCTGGATTAGTAAAAAGTGGAATAGCTGATTACTTAGTAGTTTCATTAGCTTTAGTTAGTTTTGGATGGATAGGAACAGCAAGATTAATGCGAGCGCAAGTTTTAAGTATAAAAGAAAATCAATTTGTTGAATCTGCAAGATCAATTGGAGCTAGTACCAACCGAATTTTGTTTGTTCATTTACTCCCTAATTCTATTAGCCCTTTGATTGTATCTGTAACAATGGGTATGGGAGCTTTAGTTGGTACAGAAATTATACTTAGTTGGCTTGGATTAGGGATACAACCACCAAGACCTAGCTTAGGAAGAATGCTTTTAGAAGGAGGAAGTATCAGCGTTATAAGAAACGAGCCATGGCTATTAATTGGACCTGGTGCAATAGTGTTTATGATGGTTTTATGTTGGAATTTATTAGGTGACGCTCTTAACGATGTGTTAAACCCACGAACTAGGTAATAAATTAAAGTTGTTTCCTTTTTTTATATAGCATTCCAATACAGAATAAAGAAAATAACATTAATATTTCATTTGAGTCAGATAATCCACACGAATTAGTTGTCTGGTTCTTTTTTTGATCCTCATATGCTTTGAAATCTTTGCTTTCAGATTTTTCTTTAGATAATTTTTCAGAATCATCTTTGTTTTCAGAGTTTTCCTTAGATAATTTTTCAGAATCATCTTTGACTCCATCTAGTGTGTATAACTGAACAGAGCTAGAAGTGGATTTAGGTTTGTTTTGATTATTTGTTTCTTTAATTGTTGAAGCCCCTATTGATAGTCTCCATTCATTTTCAATCTCTGTTTTACTCATGCCATAATTTTGTTCTATAGCTTTGTTTACAGATATCCCATTTTTGAGACTTTTAATGAATAGTGTGAATGTCTTTGATCCAAAGTTTTCTACCATATATTCAACAATTTTTTCTGACTGCCCATAGAAAAGTATTACATCTTCAGGCTTACCAGGAGGAGATGTGTATTTTGTTATGGGAAGTAAAGTGTCTGTTGCTAAATTAATATCAAAGGAATTTTGATATGAAAACCCTTTAACAGGATTTGCATATTCAGCAATACCCTCATTTAACCAAGATGGTATTACAGAAAAAGGAGATCCTGCAGCTCTTTCTACTAAAATATGTGCTATTTCGTGGCTAGCTGTTCCTTTAGATTGCATTCCATCTAATAACAAAACAACTCCATGTTTGGGATAAGCTTGTCCTTGAGTAACTAAATTTTCAGATTGAGCATTACTCTTTGGAGCTAATGATTTAGACATATATGCATAATCATTAAATAGAACAATGTTCACAGGTTCGTTACTAGCTTCTAAACCTAATAGAGGAGAAAGAGATTCAACAGTTTGAAAAGTAGCTTGCAATAAATCTTCGCTTCGCTTTTTCACTACATCTCCAAAAATTTCATTATAGTACATTGTGATTGTTTTCTTTTTTATACTATTCCAAGTTTTATTATTATCAAGATATACTATTGTTTCAGATTTGGTATTAAATGTTTTTCCAGATTTTGTTTTTATAATATACGAATATTCAATAGGGCTTCCAGGGGGAATGTATCTACTAGAAGTGTTTGTTTCCCATGATAAATATCCTTCTATTTTATTGTTTTCTTGAGAGAATTCTATGGGTTGAATTATATTTGCATTACTATACCCGGTTTTTAGTACTAAATTGATTCCATATAACTCATCAGGCATGTTTCCTGAAATGTTAAATTTCAAATTTTTGGGGAAATTTATTTCTATTGTGGTATTAATATCTTCTATTTCAGATTCTGCGATTACATAATTTAAACTTAATAGGGAATATAGAAGTACACAAAAATATATAGGGATAGTTTTTTTTGTTATCATTTGTTTTTTGTTTCCAATAATCCGTAAATAATTCTCTGCATCATACTTATAAATGATAACAGTATAGAAAAATACAATAAGACATATAAAATGAACAAATTTATAGAACCTGCAATTAGCGCTATTGATAAAATAATTATTCTTTCAGTTCTTGTAAATATTCCTATTTCTCCTTGGATTCCATATGACTCATATTTTGCTTTAACATAACTTACTAGCTGATTAATTACAGCACTTAAAAATATAATTAATACAGTACGACTATCATCTAAGAAGAATATTATTAATCCTAAATATATTACAGATTCTGAAATTCGATCTATGACAGCATCGAAAAAACCGCCCGAAATAGAATCGGATTTAGTGTATCTAGCTAAAGCTCCGTCTATCAGATCAAACAAACTAGAAATAATTATCATTATTCCAGAGAGAAGTAAATTACCTTGAATAATTAATAGCATAGTAAAAATGGCTAATACTAGTCCTAAAATTGTTATGGTATTTGCAGTAATTTTAAATTTAACTAATAAAGGTATTATTGATGCATTTAAAATATTATTTAAACTTTGCTTAAGACTTGATCTAAGATTTTGGTATTTATTCAATTTATTATTTTTAATTTCTGTATATGTCAATTATTTTATCAGAAATGGCATCCCATCCATAATTTTTTATGAAATTGTTTCCATTTTCTATCATTTCTTGTTTCATTTTTTTATTATGATATACAGAATTTATTGCTTCATATATTGATTTGGAACTTTTAGGTTTAATTAACAATCCGTTTTTTTTATGCTTAATCAAATTATTGTACCCATCTATGTTAGAAGCAATTATTACTGTTTCACTTGCCATTGCTTCTAGTAAAATGATTCCGAAACTTTCATTTCCCAAAGAAGGAGCACATAAAATGTCTGATTTTTTTAAATAATTTATTTTAGATTTTTCACTTATAATACCAGGATTAATGATTTCTATATTATCTGGCTTTAACCCTGTATACTCGTGCCCGATTATAGTTAAACTGACAGGGAATTCAAATTTGTATTTTTGCAGGCAATCAATTAAATATTTTAATCCTTTTCTTTTGTCGTTTCTTCCAATAAATATTAACTTTAAATTATTTGAAACCTCATTAATGTTTTGATTAGATTTTTTGTAGTATTTAATTTCTATGCCATTTGGTATTGTCTGATATTTGTTTGGGAAATACTTCTTTATGTATTTCTCAGCTGATTTAGAGACAACAATGTTTGTATCTATTTTTTTGTATAAATATTTAAATATTTTTGAAAGTCCAAATTTATATAATTTTGTACCTTCATTTGAGTGAAAAGTGGATATTGTTTTTCCTTTAAAATGATTGATAAAAAACATTGGAAGCGTGCCTGCAAAAGGTTCGTGAACATGAACTATATCAGGATTATGAAACTTTAAAAATTTTTCGACTTTATTCCCAAGTAATAATGATAGAACAATATTAGCTTCAGAACCTCCACTTTTTAAATTGTACGGTTTTCCTATTTGGTAAACATTCTTTTTTTTTGTATAAGGATTTTTAGATTCAGGAATTACAATAATATGATCTATTTTTTTAGCTTCAAATTGATTTGATAGATTTTCTACATGGTTCCAAACACCACCAGGAGATGATATTCCATAAGGACATACTATACAAACTTTCATAAAAGAAATTATTTATTCTAATGATGATTCTATGAATTTATCAAGAAGTTCTCTTGCTTCATTATCAGTATATTGAGATGGAGGTGATTTGAAATAGTAGCTTGAAGGAGCTTCTATGGCTCCAGCCATTCCTTTATCCATAGCGATTTTTGCACATCGGACTGCATCAATTACTACTCCTGCAGAATTAGGACTATCCCAAACTTCTAATTTCAATTCGATATTTAACGGAACATCTCCAAAGCTATTTCCTTCTAGCCTTATATATGCCCATTTTCTGTCAGAAAGCCAAGGGACATGATCACTTGGGCCAATATGTATATTTTTACTGTTCATTTCATAGTCTATTTGAGATGTAACTGATTGTGTTTTTGATATTTTTTTTGAGGTTAGCCTATTTCTTTCTAACATATTTAAGAAATCTGTATTTCCTCCAAAGTTCAGTTGATATGTGTTTTCTAACTCCACTCCTCTGTCCATAAATAATCTGCTTAGCACTCTATGGACAATGGTTGCACCAACTTGTGATTTAATATCATCTCCGATTATTGGGACACCAGCATCTTCAAATCTTTTTTGCCAATATCCATTTGGGCTTGAAGCAATGAATACAGGTATGCAATTTATAAATCCACATTCTGCTTTAAGTACTTGTTCGACGTACCATTTTGTTGCTTCTTCTGATCCGACTGGAAGATAACTTACAACAACATCTGTTTTAGTTTCTTTTAGTATAGATACTATATCCGAAGTCGAAGATGGATCTTTTTCAATTATTTCTCCAAGATATTGACCTATTCCATCATGAGTCATCCCTCTATGAACAGGAACATTTAGTTTTGGAACATCTTGGAATTTTATTGTGTTATTAGGTTCAGAAAAAATTGCTTCTGAAAGATCTTTTCCAACTTTATTTTTATCTACGTCAAATGCAGCTGAGAACTCAATGTCTCCTATATGATATTTACCTAATAGTGGGTGCATTATTCCTGGAATAGTGTCTTTAGGATCAGCATTTTGATACTTAATTACTCCCTGTACTAAGGATGATGCACAATTTCCAACACCGATTATTGCTACTCTTACTTTACTCAAGATTAAACCTTTTGAAGATATATTAAACAAGACAAAAATTGTATCACTTCAGTGAAATGATTTCAATCATATTCGAAATTCAATTTAAATTATGCTTTTACTGTCAATTAATTTTGCAGATATTAATTTATCGGCAATCAACTTGGAAAGATATTTTTCGTCTCCTACAACAATAGTTGAAAAATCGTTTAAATTAGAAAAATTCTTATGTATGTATGAGTAAATTTCATCTTTTGTGATATTACTAATCATATCGAAAAATAAATCATGATAATTCAAATTCAAATTTTCAAATATTATTTTGTTTATTAAACTAATAGATGACATGTGAGTTTCGAAATTTTTCAAGTAGCCTAATTTAATAGAAAATATTGCATTTTGCAATTCATTTTTTGATAATTCATTATCGTTGAACAAACTATCAATTTCATAATTTATTTCCTTAATAGAATCCGAGGTGTTTTTAGAATTCACTGATCCCCCCGCTATAATTGTAGGTTCTTTATTATTTGACCAACTCAATGAAGATCCAAAGCCATAAGAATACCCATTTTTTTCTCTTAAATTCACATTTAATCTGGACATAAATGACCCACCAAAAATTTCATTGAATATTTCAAGAGATACTCTTTCTTTCATATTTGGAATGGCAAGTCGTTTACCAAAAAGTATTACACTTTGAGGGCTTTGTATATTAGTGGATATTAATAAATTTTTACTATTTTGTTTATCTTGTTTTATTTTTAATTCTTTTGAATTTGATTCAATTTTAATATTGCTTAATTTGTGTGTTAATTTTTCATTTTGATTTTTACATATTAAAGTAATTTTAGATTGCTCAGTAATACGGAACAATCTGGTAGATATATTTATTATGGTACTGTGGTTTATTTCATTTATATCTGATAATTTACCAATTGCTGGATATGATTTTGTTGAAGTATCTTTATACAAGTTTTTTAGTAATCCTGACCTTGCTAAAAACATAGAATTTCCCTGGTTTTGTAAAATTTCTCCAATTCTTAATTTTTTTATTCTATTAAACTCTTGTGAATTTACATTGATGCTTTCTAAGGCGCCCAATAAAATATCTAAAGATTTTCCCCAATTATTAAAAGATGATTGAAATCCAATTATAATTTTTTCGGTATCAGATGAATAAATCGGATCTGCTCCGCTGTTTTCTAACTGGTGTTGTAAAGAAGTGTTTGATTTGTAAATATTTTGTTCGAAAAATAATTTCAAACTTAAATTTACTGAACCACTGGGAATAGATTTAATTGTTTCATTGGCAATAGGTAAGACAAATACTAGAGTTAACAACTCTGAATTTGGTTTTGTAACTTGATATAAATTAATTTTATTATCTAGAATTATATGATCAATTTCAGGTTTACTAAAATCAAAATTATCATTACTTGGATTTGGCAGCTTGTTCATTTTTTTATTTTATAATATAAATTGATATTTGGAGAGGTAACTAATGTCTGAGCACATTTGGAAATTGCATTTCTGTCAACTTCTTTATATGAATTCATAAAAGACATGAATTTTTCCGGGTTTTTTTTATGAGTATTAAAGTAATTCAGAATATCTGCAATTCCTCCAAACCCACCTGATTTTTCTATTTGTCTATTAATACTTAGTTCGTATTTATTTTTAGCAATTATAAGTTCTTCATTTTCTATTCCAAATTCACTTATATTATGAATTTCATTAATTATTTTTTTATAAACTTTATCAAAGTTTTTTTCGTCCGTTAGAGTTGCTGATATTTCAAATTCTCCTGCTAATTCTTGTGAATAGTGACCCACATATACATCTTGAGCAAGCTGAGTATCAGTCACTAAAGATTTTTCTAGCCTGCTTCCTAGCCCATCTCCAAGCACTAGTGAAAGCATACTCATTGCAGATTCAGTTTCACTAAAATTTTCTGATTTTGTTGGCCATCTAATTATAACTTTTGGCATGGTTGCAGGACTTTCCCCCACAATTTCATGATTTTGAGTTTTTTTCAATGAACTATATTGTTGTGATTTGAATTTAGGTTTTTCAGGTGAATAAATATCACCAAAATATTTTGTTATCCATTTTGTTGCTTTATCCACATTAAAATTTCCGGAAAGACAAAGACTTGCATTAGCAGGAATATAATATTTTTTATGAAAATCTATTGTTTCACTCAGTTTTGCATTATTTATATCTTTTTCTATACCTATGGTTTGCCAATTATAAGGATGCGGATTTGGAAATACTAAACTTTGCATAAATTCTTCGCTGTCTCCATAAGGAGAATTTTCATAACTTTGTTTTCGTTCTTGTATAACAATTTTCTTCTCTTTTTCTAATTTTTCTTCGTTTAAGGCTTCTGTTAAATGCCCCATTCTATCTGATTCCATGAATAAAACTCTTTCTAAGTAATTTGGGCTTATATTTTGCCAATAATTTGTGCGATCAGTATTTGTTGAACCATTAATTCCGCCTGGTTTTATACTTATAGGTTCAATTATAGAAAACCAATTTGAGTCACAGTTTTTTGATCCCTCGAACATCAGATGTTCAAATAAATGAGCAAATCCTGTTTTTCCTTTTTTTTCATTTTTAGACCCAACATGGTACCAAACATTTACTGCAACGTATCCTTTAGTTACATCAGGATTCAAAATGAAATCCATTCCATTCTGAAGAGTATTTTTTATTATAGAATTATTGCTTTTTGTCATTATAATGCGCTTTAAAATCTGATTTTATAGCAATAAAGTTTTGATTCCAAGGTATAAGAAGTGATAAAATTTAAATATACAAATTAAATGAAAAAATTTTGAAGAGGTAAAAATGAAAAAAAAGAAATCCAATTTACAAAAAAATGGATTTGTTTATTTGATAATTGCATCAACATTGTTTGCTTTGATATTATCATCAATGTCTAATCCTTTTGGTGCAACTACAGATATTTCTGTAAGCGATGCGTTGGAACTGATAAGTGACGGAAGCGTTAAAGAAGTTATTGTGGAAGGAGAAAATTTACTCATTACTTCTAATGACGGGAAAAAATTCACTTCCTCTAAAGAAGTTGGAGTGAGTTTGATTGAATTAATGAAAGATTCCGGTATTGATCCTATTAAAAGTGATGTTGATATAATCGTAAAAGGTAGAAGTGGTTGGAATACAGCATTTAATGTGCTTTTTAGCTTTTTGCCCATCATATTTTTTGGAGGTTTAATATTATTTATGATGAGACAGGCTCAAGGCGGTGCAAATCAAACATTTGGTTTTGGAAAAAGTAAAGCTAGAAAATTTACCGAGAATAAAACAGGCGTTACATTTAAAGACGTAGCAGGTGTAGAAGAAGCCAAATTAGAGTTAACTGAAATAGTAGAATTTTTAAAAGAGCCTGGAAAATTTAAAAAATTAGGCGCTAAAGTTCCTAAAGGAGTGTTGTTAGTTGGACCTCCTGGAACAGGAAAAACATTATTAGCAAAAGCTGTTGCAGGTGAAGCTAATGTTCCTTTTTTTTCTATAAGTGGTAGTGAATTTGTAGAAATGTTTGTAGGAGTTGGAGCATCTAGAGTAAGAGATCTTTTTTCACAAGCAAAAACAAATTCTCCTTGTATTATTTTTATAGACGAAATTGATGCTGTAGGAAGACATAGAGGATCAGGGTTAGGTGGCGGTCATGATGAAAGAGAACAAACTTTAAATCAAATTTTGGTTGAGATGGATGGTTTTGAGTCTAAAGGTTTTAACATTATTATTATTGCGGCAACTAATAGGCCAGACATATTAGATCCTGCTTTATTGAGACCTGGAAGATTTGACAGAAGAGTTGTGCTTGATGTCCCTGATATGAAAAGTAGAACAGAAATTTTAAAAGTTCACTCACAAGGAAAACCAATGGAAGAAGGAGTAGACTTATCCAAATTATCAGAACAAACTCCAGGATTCAGTGGTGCTGATTTAGCAAATTTAATGAATGAGTCTGCTATACTTGCTGCAAGAAGGGAAAAAGACAAAATTGAACATGAAGATATTGCTGAATCTATCGACAGAGTTATAGCCGGTCCAGCAAAAAAAAGCAAAGTATTAAGTGAGCATACAATAAAAGTTACTGCATGCCATGAAGTTGGCCATGCTTTATGTGGTCATCTTATTCCTGAAGCAGATTCTCCAGTTAAAGTTTCTATTATTCCTAGAGGACATATGGGTGGGTATACAAAATTTCTACCCGATGACGAAACAGCTTTGCATACTAAAAAACAATTAGAAGCAAGAATTGTCGTTGCTTTGGGAGGACGAGCAGCAGAAGAGGTTGTCCTTGGTGAAATAACAACAGGGGCAAGTAATGACATGGAACAAGCTACTCATATTGCTAGAACTATGATTATGAAATATGGGATGAGCGATAATTTGGGTCCAAGAACGCTAGGCAAAAGAGAAGAGACAGTATTTCTAGGTAGAGAAGTATCTGAGCAAAAAGATTACAGCGAAAGTGTTGCAAATCAAATTGATGAAGAAGTAAGAGATGTTATTACAAAAGCATATGAAAAATCTAAACTTTTAATTAAAGATAATATGAAAACTCTAAATACTGTTGTTGAATATTTGATAGATAACGAAACTATTGAAGGCGACAAACTGACTAATTTATTATCTACACAATCTTGATGGGTTCATATTGAAAACAGAACAAAAAAACGATCTTTGGGTTTGGGTTGATTTAGAAATGACAGGATTGGATTCTTCTAAATGTGTAATAGTTGAAATTGCATCGGTTGTAACTGATACAGAACTAAATATAATTTCCCTAGGCCCTGACATTGTCGTAGCTAGGACTGATCAAGAAATGGAAACATTAGAGGATTGGCCGAGAAAAATGCATATGAAATCCGGATTAATTGATGATATCCAAAACTCTAAAATTTCATTAATTGATGCGGAGAAACAAACTTTGGAATTCATTTCAAAGTTTGTTGTAAATAATTCATCTCCTTTATGTGGCAACAGCGTATATCAGGATAGAATTTTTTTAAAAAAAGAAATGCCAAAATTAGAAAAATATTTACACTACCGAAACTTAGATGTCAGTTCATTTAAAGAATCTTATATTGCATGGGGTGGCGATAAAAGTAAATTACCTAAGAAAGAATCATCACATCGAGCAATGTCAGATATCATTGAAAGTATTAATGAATTGAAATGGTACAAAGAAAATTTTATTTCTTTAATTTGAATACTGGTATTTCGAGCATCTTATGTAAGTTGGGTTTCCTTATTTTGGTATACTTTTCTAGTAATTCTAATTCACCTTCGGTGTAGGTATTACTAGAGTTCTTTAATTCATCTAATTTCATGGCATTTTCTAATTGTTGGTAGTTTAATCCTTTTAATTGATCTTCATCTGTTCTGCCATCATCCCAAAGTCCATCAGTGGGAGGAGCTTCTATGATTTTTTGATTTATATTTAATTCTTTTGCCATTTCCCACACATCAGATTTCATGCAATCACCGATAGGAGATATATCAACGCCACCATCACCGTATTTAGTGAAAAATCCAATTCCAAAATCTTCAATTTTATTTCCTGTACCTACTACTAGGCCATTATTACTACCGGCAATTTGATATAAACCTAACATTCTTAATCTTGATCTCGTATTGGCTAATGCATGAAGACTGGAATAATTTATATTTTCAAATTTTTCTTCTATTTCTGAAAATATATTTGTCATATCAATTATTTCATGTTTTACATTATTATATTTTTTGGTTAACCATAAGCCATGATTTATACTTAAATTGTTTTGGGATTCGATTTGTTTTATTGGCATAGACACTACTATAGTATTTATGTTTGTTTTTGCACAAAGAGTTGATACTACTGCAGAATCAATACCTCCAGATATTCCAACAACTAAAGTGGACATATGATTTTTCTCAGTATAACTTTTGATCCAAGCAGTTATATCTGAATTTAATTTTTTATAATTCATAATTTGTTAACAAAATCTTCTATTCTGTTTAATGCTTCAGAAATGTTATCTTTTGAATTAGCAAATGAAATTCTTATGTATCCTTTGCCTTCCTCTCCAAATGATTCTCCTGACAAAGTAGCCACCCCATTTTCTTCCAATAATCTGTTTGCAAATGATTCGCTTGATAATCCTGTTTTAGTAATATTGGGAAAAACATAGAAAGCACCTGATGGCTTAGGGCAGCTAATATTTTTAATATTATTTAATCCATCTACGATTAAATCTCTTCTTGATTTAAATTCATTTACCATTTTATTTACACTTTCTTGGCTGCCTTTTAATGCTTCAATGGCAGCAATTTGTGTAAAACTTGCAGTGCAAGAATTACTATTTGTTACTAATTTTGTTATCGGATCAACTAATTCTTTTGGGAATATTCCATATCCTATTCTCCATCCTGTCATGGAGTAAGATTTGGAAAATCCATCTAATATAATAGTTTTTGAACTTAAATTTTTGTGATTAGAGATACTAGAATGAGATCCTTCATATAAAAATTGTGAGTAAATTTCATCGGATAGTATTGTGATATTTTTATTTTCTAAAATATTAGCCAGTTTAGACATGCTTTTAGCATCTATTACGCTACCACAAGGATTGTTTGGTGAATTAAGTATTATTAGTTTTGTATTTTCGTTGATTAATGATTCGACTTTGTTAATGTCAAAACTATATCCGAGTTTTTCTTCTAATTTTAATGGGACAGCTTTGCCTCCTACAAAATTAATCATGGATTCATATATAGGGAATCCTGGGTTTGGGTATAACACTTCATCTCCAGGGTTGATAAGAGCTAACATAGTGTAAAACATAATAGGCTTCGCACCCGATGTTATAATTACTTGATCTTTATCAAAATCATAAGACCGAATATTATTAGAGTATATCTTTATTTGTTCTTTTAATTCGTCATATCCTGCTGAAGGGTTGTAACCTGTATATCCATCATCTAATGCTTTTTTCCCGGCTTCAGTAATATTAGACGGGGTATTAAAATCAGGTTCTCCTATTTGTAAATGAATAATATTTTTACCCTCTGATTCAAGCTTTTTTGCTTTTGCTAGTACCTCAAATGCAGTTTCAGTACCTAGCCTATTCATTCGATTAGCTAAATTTATCATTTTTATATCTCGATTGATTTTATAAATACTTATAAATTATAGCATCTAGCGATACAATATATTAAGAATTAATAAAGGATGAAATATGCATTTATATCTTGCAGTACCAAGGGGCTTTTGTGCCGGAGTAGTTAGAGCTATAGATATTGTTAATAAATCACTTGAACTATTTGGTAGTCCTGTATATGTTAAACACCAAATTGTTCACAATAAATATGTTGTCGCAGATTTAGAAAAAAAAGGAGCTATTACAGTTGAAAACATAGATGATGTTCCTACAAATTCCACTGTGATTTTTTCAGCTCATGGCTCTCCCCCAAAAGATTATGAATTAGCTAAATCGAAAAAAATTAAAATTATTGATGCAACTTGCCCATTAGTTACAAAAGTTCACAACGAAGCTATTAAATATAGTAAAGAAGGAAGGAAAATTATACTAATTGGACATAGAGGTCATCAGGAAGTAGTAGGAACAATGGGACAGACCGATATGCTTCTTATTGATGATAGAGAAAAAAATAATATTCCTGAATTAGATAATAGTGAACCAGTTGCAGTTTTATCACAAACTACTTTATCAATAGATGATACAAAAGAAATTTCAAAAACATTAAAACAAAAATATAAAAATTCTATAATAAGAAATGATATTTGCTATGCTGTGACAAATAGGCAGAATGCCGTAAAAAAACTAGCTACTTTGGTAGATATAATAATTGTTGTTGGATCAGATACTAGTTCTAATTGTGTTCGTTTAAAAGAAATGTCTGAGAGTTGTGGTACAAAATCCATATTAGTGAATTCTGTAAATGAAATTAAAAAAATGAATTTAACTAAATATTCTAAAATTGGTATTACTTCTGGAGCTTCAACACCAGAAGTTTTAATTGATGAATTTATTAATTATTTGAAACCTTCCAAAATCAATACAGTCGGAGATCATGAAAAAGATATCAATTTTGTTTTGCCAAATGAGGTTTCTAATGAAAATTAATCTACTTAGTTTATCTGATGGCGCAAAAACAGCACGAGGCATAGTTGTAATTATTGATGTATTCAGAGCTTACACAACTCAATCATTTGCTTTTGAAAAAGGAGTCCGATCTATTATTAATGTTGCTGATATAAATCAAGCTATTGAATATAAAAACAATAAATTGGGTGATATGTGTATGGGAGAAATAGATGGCAAGAGACCATCAGGTTTTGATTTTGGCAATTCTCCATATGATTTAGCTAAAACTGATATAAATAATAAAACTTTAATACACTGCACTATGAATGGGACAACAGGAGCGGAATTAGCTCAAAATGCTAGTATCATCCTTGGCGGCGCGTTAATCAATGCACAAGCAACAGCTGATTACATAAAAAAATTATCTCCCCAAGAAGTATCATTAGTATCAATGGGTTCAAGAAGTACTGATAATATTGAACGAAGAACAGAAGAAGATGAATTGTGTGCTATATATTTAAAAAGTATTTTAGATGATTCCCCAATAGACCCAAATAGTATTGTTGATATTATTAATTCCTGCAAAGAGTCAAAAAAATTTGGTGACCCCTTGCAACCGCATTATCCAAAGTTCGACAAGCAACAAGCATTTAGAATTAATGAATTTAATCATCCGATCATTATAAGTAAAGAAAATGATATTTTGTTTTCTAAAATAGTCTAGAAAATTTTCTTTTTTAAATTAGGAATTAATTCTTTTATTTCTGATGACCTAGATTTGGTAAATATATTGATAATGTTTTCGTTATTTATGAAATTTAAAAATGATTTAAAATGATTATCAAAAGAAGATGATTTAGAGATTAGTATATTTGAAATTATGCTATTTGAAAAAGTAAACTTGGTTAAATGATTCAATTTTTTGTCTTCAAAACCAAATAGTATGTCTCTTAATTTATTTCCTTTTAATATTTCTGCTCCAATCAAGTTTTTCCAATTCTTTTGATATTCAGAAAATGATTTTTCTGAAAAATCATTTTCTATAATTGCCTTTTCTATAGTTTTGGCTGCTAATTCAGCTGAAATTTGTGAATAGTATATGCCTCCTCCAGTTACCGGCTTTACCAATCCAGCTGCATCTCCTATTACTAATATTCTTTCTGCGTATGTTTTTTCTAATGGCTGTATCGGGATTCCCCAAGTTTTTATGTTTTTTTCATTAATATTTTCCAATTTAAATTCATTTTTTAATTCAGATATAAATTGAATTAATATTTTTCTACTTTTGTCTTTAGTTAGTACTCCTATTAATATTTCGTTTTTTTTGGTTGGTACTATCCACCCAAATCCTTGGAATCCAAACTTTGAACCAAGAAAGACCTTTGTGTTTTTAATTTCAGGTGTAGTGTCATTCGAAATTGTTAACTGTGATCCATTTAGGATGTTTTCATTTTTTATTGAATTTATATTCAATTTATTTATTAGTTTATTTTCTAATCCTGATGCTAATATGATGGATTTAGTTAATATCTCTTTTTCTATCCCTTTAGATTTATAGATGATTTTAGCATCATGTTTTGAGAAACTAATATCTGTCACTCTAGATTTGGATAGTATTTCAGCATTATTATTCTTTGCTTTTTGAATTATATTCTGGACATATTTTACTCTGTCAATAATATATGCTTTCGGTTGTTTAGATTCTAAGTGAAAAGTTTTTTTTTCGGGATTTGTTATATCAGCAGAATTACCTTCACTAAAGATTAAATTTTTTTCTATTCCATATTTCTCTACACATTCTGTTCCAATTATTCCCGTGCAAAGTTTATCTCCAAGTGATTCTCTATAATCTATTAAAGCGACATTTTTTGTTTTTTTTGATAATTCATAGGCCGCTCTTGCTCCAGCTGGGCCGCCTCCTATAATTATGCAATTGTATAATTTTTTGTTCATCATTATATGTTAAATGTTTATAAAATTGTTTAACAATAATATTCTATTAATAATTTGATATAAATATGTATTGTTTATTATCTTAATTAAAATAAGATTGTTTTAGTTTTATTACAAATATAAAAAATTCATGAATATACTCAAATCTATATCTAATTTAACAATGTTTGACTCTCTTCAATATAGAGATTTTCGAATGACTTGGATTTCTAATATGTTATCAGGATGCAGTTATTGGACTTTTTCTGTTGGATTATCTTGGTTGGTGCTTCAGGAAACCGGTAATTCAGCAAATGTTGGGATTGTAATTTTTGCAAGTATGTTGCCATTTTTACTTGTTTCTCCTTTTGCAGGATATATTTCAGATAAATATGACAGAAAATCATTAGCCTTACTTATGTATATTTTTAACACCATTTTTTGCTTAATTTTATTTGTTTCCTCAATATTGAATTTTTATCCACTATTATTTATAGCATCAATCGCGTTTATATTGGGTGTTATCAGGACATTTCAGGAACCAACTGTATCATCGTTAATTCCAAACCAAGTCCCTAAATCTAATCTTTTAAATGCTATTACTCTTAATGCAGCTTCAAGGCACGGAAGTAGATTTTTTGGACTACTAGTTGTTTCACCTGTTATTGGTATGGACATATTGGATGGTGGTCAATTTTTACTGTTATTTAGTTTTTGCTTTCAATTGAGTAGTACTTATTTTATTTATAGAATTCAAACTGTTTCTTCAGGTGAGTCATCAACTGATTCTGATATTTTAAGTAGTATTTTTAAAGGAATTAAGTATATTTATACTAACAGCCTAGTATTCATTATTATTCTGACTGTAGCTGTTCATTGCGCATTGGTAATGTCTTATGAATCTATTTTGCCTATCTTTTCTCAAGAAGCTTTAAGTGATTCATCTGGAGAATTTTTAGGATATTTAATTATGTTCTTTGGTGCAGGCTCATTAGTTGGGAATTTAATGTTATCATCTGCTAAAACAACACAGCGTAAATCGTTTTTATTTTTACTTTCATCAGTAGGTAGCGGGGTTTTTCCAATACTTTTAGGATGCGTAGTTTTTATTCCTAGTGTTTATAGCTTTTATTTAAGTATGATAGGAATCTTTTTTATTGGGGCATGCCAAGCATCGTTTATGTCGGTAACTACAACAATGGTTCAAAAGATTGTTCCTGATGGTATAAGAGGCAGGATTATGAGTTTATATTTACTTCATGCTGGAGGAATAATGGCTTTTGGAAATCTTATTCTAGGAAGCTTAGCTGATTATATAGATTACAGCGTGTTATTTATATTTACAGGTATAGCATTTTTGGTTTATTTTTTGTTTTTGTTTGTTACGCAGAAAAAATTTAGAACTGATATTATATCTATAATTTAGATCTCAAATATAAACAAATATATGTTTAGTACTGTAATAATACCCTGTGCTGGGAAAGGAACAAGGTTATATCCTCTTACGAAACACACAAGCAAACCAATGCTAGAATTGGGTAGTTATAAATTAATTGATTATTCAATTTCTGAATGCTTATTATCTCAATTTAACACAATAATAATTATTTCATCCCCCGATGATTCGGATTTGAAAGACCATATTGATAATGTTTATTCTAATAATAATTTACCTTATATTAAAGATATTCATAAATTTAATGCTAAATTTATTATTGTGGATCAATTAATTCCAAAAGGCTTAGGCGACGCAATAAATTTAGCCACTAATTATATAAAAGAGAATTATTTTGGAATTGTACTTCCAGATGATTTATTGATATCTAAAATACCAATACTTAAAATTATGAAAAAAATTTCAGCAGAAACAAAAGCTAATATTTTATTAGGTAATTTGATTGAAAATAAAATGAGAAGTAACTTTGGAATAATCGAAACTTCTGATAGCAGTAATAATCTTTACAAAAAAGTTGATTCTTTAATTGAAAAACCTAACGTAGGTCAAACAGATTCAAATATTTCTGTTTTAGGTAGATATTTTTTAAGTAAGCAAATTTTTAAGTATCTTAATAATGCAAAGCCTGGTCATGCAGGAGAGGTTCAATTAACTGATGCAATGATCACATTACTTAACGAAGAAGACTTTTACGTTATAAATAATAACGATTTACATTATGATGTTGGTAGTATTAAAGGTTTTGAAACAGCAAGTAAATATATCTCAAACAAAATAATATAATTAATTGTTATCTTTTATTGATTCTTCTAATAATTCAGCTATATCTTTTACTTCTTTATTTGTTTCTGATTTTGCAGATAACCCTTCTTCAAACATTTGAAGGCAAAATGGACAAGCGACTGCTAGTGTGTCAGATTCAGTATCAAGGAATTCATCTGTACGTAAGTGACTAACTCTTTTTTCATTACTTTCTTCTATCCACATATGTCCTCCACCAGCTCCGCAGCATAGTGCTTTATCTTTATTTCTACACATTTCCATTCTTTTCATACCAGGAATAGAATCAACAATATCTCTAGGTTGATTATAAATATTATTGTGCCTTCCCAAAAAGCATGGATCGTGATAAGAAACTGATTTAGGATTTTCATTTATAGGTATTATAGATTTTTCTTCAATCAGAATATTTATTAGCTCAGTATAGCTTATAACTTCAGCATTGAACCCTAATGCTGGGTATTCGTTTTTTATTGTGTTTAGACAATGAGGACAATGAGTAATTATTTTTTTGATATCATATTTAATGAAATTTTGGATATTTTGATTAGCTAAAATTTGAAATAAATATTCGTTACCGATTCTTTTCGCAGGATCTCCTGTACAGGTTTCTTCATTACTAAGTATTGCATAATCTAATTTTGCAGAGTTCAGAATATTAATTATAGATTTACTTACGCTTTGATTTCTTTCAACCAATGCTCCAGTACAACCTATCCATAATAGATATTCAGCATTAGGATTTTCTGTAATTGTTTTTACATCTAAATTTTGATGCCAATCAGATCTTGTAAAAGTTGTTCCTCTCCAAGGATGCCCCCTTTGCTCAAGACTTAAGAGTGTAGACTCTGCGGTTTCAGGCATATCTGATTTTTCCATTACTAAATGTCTTCTCATATCTATAATTGGACTTATGTGTTCTATTCCCACTGGGCATTCATTTACACATGCTCCACAATTTAAGCAATCCCAAATTTCAGTTTTAGTCACATTGTTTTCTATAACTTCAACATTTGACGATGCGCTTTTCATTAAATTATTTATTAGATACATAGGGGATAATGCCTTTCCTGTTATATCAGTAGGGCACACTTCGGAGCATCTTCCACAAACAGCACATGCAAAAAAATCCATGATTTGTTTTGGTTTGAATGTTTTTAAATTGTTCGCTCCAAAACTTTCCATCTCTTCGAGATTTGTAGGTGTATCGATCACTCCTGTACCCTTAGTACTACCAAAGAAAAAAGACATAGGGCTTACAAGTAAATGTAAGTGCTTTGAAACAGGAATATAAACTGCAAAAGATAATATAATTATCAAATGAATCCACCAGAACATGTCATGCATTAATACATATGTGTTATTTGCATATTCCAAATTTAAGAATAATTTACTTAAGTTTGTGGAAACAATATGAAATTTGATATCTTTGTCTGACATTATTATTTGATTCATCGTTTCAGATAGCAAATGAGTTGCCATTAATAATGCTATAAGTAAAATGATGATTATTGATTCAGGTTTTTTGGTTAGTGAAAATTTCAATCTATTAGGAGTTAAAACCCATCTTCTCACGAGAGCTGACACTAAAGCTACAAATACTAATAAAGCTAATATTTCTAAATAGTTTAGATAAATGTTTTTTATAAAAGTACCAAGTATTATTTCTGAAAAATTACTATTTACTGAATCACCAAAAATAAATAAGACGTAAGATAAGCTGTAAGATAAAAATGAGACAAAAATAACAACATGGCCTATTCCTGATCTGTCACTTTTTATAGTTGTTCTTTTTAATACTTTTTTTTGTCCTATTCCATTAATAACAACATTTTTTATTCTTTGAGATAAATCTGAGAAATCGAGCTTGTAGTCAGAATTCACAATATGTCTTATTACCCTATTGTAAAATAAAAATATTGATATGAAAAACATTACTGATGTAAGGCCATATACGCCTATCCAAGTAGGGAATAAGTTAAAAAATGTTTGAGGAATTGCCATTTGTAAAAATTATATGTTTATAATATCAATTATACCAATTTAGACGAAATACAGTAATGAAGTGTTGCAATTAATATGTTCACACGATACCATACTATTTCTTTTAAATTAAAGTAATATAGTTATATTTTATGGTAGAAAATCAATTTGAAGCTAGAAGAGCTATTTTGGTTGGAGACGTAGGCGATATTAGACATCAAAGAAATGCTGCGGTTCTCAGAAATAATTCACTTAATCCAAACGTTGCAATAGAATTTTATTCATCTCAAAATGGAATTGTTGCAGGACTTAATGAAGTTAAATCTTTATTAGATAAAGTACTTCCTGATACTGGTTGTGAAATATGGGCATTGGACGAAGGTGAGGATATTAAAAAAAATGATGTTGTTTTGAGAATAATAGGACCATATGGCGGATTTGGATTATACGAACCATCGATTAATGGAATACTTTCTTCTTGCTCAGGTTGGGCTACTGCTACTAAGGAATGTGTAAAAAATTCAGGTGAAATACCAATTCTCGCTCGAGTATCTAAATATGTACACCCAAATGTATCTGAATTAGCTGATTATTCATCTGTAATTGGAGGCGCTACTCAATGTAGTACTAATCTAGGAGCAAGAATTAGCAATACAACTACATTTGATACAATGTCAGATTCCCTTTCTATGCTTTTTGGTGATGCTGTCATTGCTGCAAAAGCATATGATTCAACACTACAACCTGACATACAAAGAATTTTTTCTATAGGAGCTATTGAATCTGTTAATCAAGAAGCATTGAAAATCTCTGATACTCTTAAAGAAAAAACAAGAGGAGTTGAATTAGTTATTGATAAATATAATTCTGGTGATGTTCATATTATAAATGAATTGAAAGTTAGACTAGATAATGCAGGTTATAATTATGTAGAGATTTATCTTTCTGGAAATGCTATCAACCCTGATTCTATAGCTGATTTAAATGAAAATTCAGTCCCTGTTCAAGGTATTATTGTTGAAAAATACATAGGAACCGCTTCTCCTTTGTCGTTCAGTTCTGAGATTAAACAAATTGATGGCTCTGCTGTTGCACGAAATGGAAAGATACCAGGATTAACTAATAATACTAAATTGAATAAGTTAGCTTAACTTACACTTGCTTTTTTTTTTCAAAATTAGCCATATTATATTCTTTTGCAAATTTTATATTGTTTGGTAGATCGTAGTATTTGCTACCATCAGAGCATAATAATTCATCTATTTTATATATATGCTCCTTGTTAATTTGGATATAGTTTGAATTTTTTTCTATTATTATTTTTATTATTTCTTTTCTTATTGACTCAGGTAAAACTTTAAAAATAATCAGGTCTTTTATTTTATAATTATTATTATGTTCTGATACTAAATTACTATAGAAATAACTTACGTAGCCTTCTTCAGAACTGTTTTTTATTTTAGCAATATCACCTAATTTAATAAGAGCATTTATAACTTTAGGATTAATATCTTCTAGTTCTGGAATGATTTCTTTACGAATTTTATTTCTTGTAAACTTATAATCATCGTTAGATTTATCAAAAATTGGATTTATAAAATTCTCAGTACAGATTTTTTCAGTCATGTCTTTTTTAATATCGATTAATGGTCGAAGAATTTTAAATTGATTATCGTTTATTTTTTTGCTAGTAATTTTTCTTATTCCTTCAATTCCTTTTAATCCGGATCCACGAATAATGTTAAACAGTATAGTTTCTGCGCTATCATTTGCTGTATGACCTAATAAAATAATATTTGAATTGAATTTTTGGGCGTTGATAGATAATTTTTGGTACCTTAATATTCTGGCAGTATTTTCTAAAGATGAATCATGTAAACTGTCAAATTCGCTTTTGCTTATATCGAAATATGAATAAGCAAAATTCAATTTTTTTGCTAATTGTTTTACAAATTTCTTTTCTTCAAGAATAGATTTGTTATCTCTAAGTTTATGGTTAATATAATTTAATTGTATATTAAGAGAGTATTTAGATACTACATTTGACATTATGATTGCAAGAGCAGTTGAGTCAGCGCCAGCAGAGCAACCTAAAATTATATTTGATCCAAGTTCGATATTAGATTTAATAAAAGGAAGTACCTCATTAGATACTTTCTGTGTTATTAGCATAACTATAATTTGTTTTCGTTTGTAGAAAATGAAATAGAGTTATTTTTTTTTGTCACTTGTAGTAATTCAGGTTTTAGTCCTTTTATTTCTTTTACCTCAAAAACTAAATTATGAAAATCTATTTTATCTCCATTTTTGGGTATGCGTCCTAATCTTTGCATTACAAACCCTGCTGCTGTTTCGTAATCACCGTCTGGAATAGGTATTTCTATATCATAGTCTTCTAATTCTTCGTTTAGATCTTGAATACTTATTCCTCCGTCAATATTAAACGTATTTATATCAATTTCTATTAATTCTTCTTCCGGTTCAGTTCCTTCCTCTCCAAAATCTCCAACTACTTCTTCAAGTAGTTTTCTGAGTGTAAGTACTCCTGACAAACCTCCGTATTCATCAATGATAATTGCTATTTTATCCCCCGAATTTCGCATTTCGTTAAATATTTCAAAATTTCTTTTTGTCTCAGGTACAAAATAAGGCTCTCGAATTAACTCTTTTAATTTTGTGTTGTCGTCAACAACTTTTTTAGACAAGCTCATTAGAATGTCTTTTGAGGAAATTATTCCAACTATATTATCTTCCGATTCTTCATAAATTGGGAAACGTGAGTGGCTGTGTTCAGAATACACATCTTTGTAGTCTTTAATAGTAGATTGACTAGACATTGATACGATTTCAATTCTGGGAGTCATTATTTCTTGCGCCTGTGAATCACCAAATCTGAATACATTTTCAATCATTTCAGCTTCTTGTGGTTCAAGTGAACCTTCTTCTTCCCCAATATCTATTAAAGTTAATAATTCTTCTTCAGTGATAGAATTTGATGCTTCTTTACTGTTCATATTAGAAGTATTATCTATACCTTTTAAAATCAAAGTTAATAGATACACTATAGGGGCAAAAACAATTTCGAGAAAACGTAAAGGTCTTGAGTAAATAATTGTTATTGATTCAGAAAGTCTTACTGCAATGGCTTTCGGCAAAACATCGCCAAATATTACTAAAATAATTGTCCCTACCAAAGTGGTCAGAAATGCAGTTTGGATTTCGTCTGCTGTTATTTTGAAAAACAGAGCACTTAGTAGAGCAGCAAAACCTATATTTACTATAGCATTGCCAACAACAATCGTAGATATTAGTTTGTCTTTATTTTCTAATAATTTAGCTACTAAATCCGCACCTTTTTTCTTGTTATTAACCATATGAAAAATTTTGGTTTTTTGTATTGAAAGAAATGCAGCTTCAGAGCTTGAAAAAAACGCAGATAATACTATAGAAATTATAATTAAAATTATTTCTAGTACCATATTTTAGTTTTGACTATCCTCATTATTTATAATAGTTACCACTTTTGATTCTATTTCTTGGGCCATTTTTTCATTTGATTTAAGAAATTGCTTTACAGCTTCTTTCCCTTGTCCAAGTCTTGTTTCGCCATATGAATAGAATGATCCACTTTTAGAAATTATTTCATTCTCTACGCCAAGTTGAATTATATCAGCTTCTCTTGAGATTCCCTCGTTATAAACGATTTCAAATTCAGCTGTTCTGAACGGAGGCGCAACTTTATTTTTCACAATTCTAGCTCTCACTTTATTCCCAATAGCTACAGTACCATTTTTTAATGTTTCAATACGTCTTAAATCTATTCTTAATGAACTATAAAATTTAAGGGCTCTCCCTCCTGGTGTTGTTTCAGGATTACCAAACATGACACCTATTTTTTCACGTAATTGATTGATGAAAATAACAGCACAATTTGAAGTACTAATTACAGGAGTTAATTTTCTTAGTGCTTGTGACATTAATCTTGCTTGCAATCCTATGTGTGAATCTCCCATATCCCCTTCTAATTCAGCCTTTGGGACTAGAGCAGCAACACTATCGACTACAACTAGATCAACAGCACCACTTCTGACAAGGTACTCGCATATTTCAAGAGCTTCTTCACCTCCGTTAGGCTGGGAGACTAGTAAATCATCAAGATCTACTCCACATCTTTTAGCATATCCAGGGTCTAATGCATGTTCTGTGTCAATATATGCAGCTACACCTGAATTTTTCTGACAATTCGCCATTACATGATAAGATAATGTGGATTTACCTGATGATTCTGCACCAAAAATTTCTGTTATTCTTCCTTTGGGTACTCCGTGTACCCCAAGAGCAAGATCAAGATTGATTGAGCCTGTAGATATAGCTTCGACTTTTAAATTACTGTTATCTGAGCCTAGCCTCACAATTGATCCTTGGCCAAATTGTTTGTCTATTTGACCTATTGTTTGATCTAGAGCTTTCGTTCTATTGGGGTCCATTATTTAGTGAATAATATAATTTTTAAATTTTACCATTTAATCGAGTATCAAACAACATGGTTTAAATCTTCAATTTCTTTTTTGATGTTTTGTATTTTCGGTCTTTCCAAGTCGATCCATAGAATAAATTGTCTGAAAACGATCTTGCAGCTAACAGTATCACTAAAGAAATTAGAATTGGAAATGACAGAGGGGTAGTTATGGAGTAGTTAAATCTATAAGTTACAATTGACCAAGAAAGTACAAGAAGTATAAACAGAGTCACGCTTAATATAATAAATTCCGAATTTTGCTCCATTCCCATGAAATAAAGTACAATGGGCAATGTAGAAAACAAAACAAATGATAATAGAATTAAAAATATACTTGAAAATATAGATATGCTATACCCCACTGCAGGAAAAATATTTTTAGCATATCCTCTTATAAACTCTTTGTTACTATTGTAAGTCCTGGTTGATATTCTTTTTTCTCCGTCGTACAAATTCCATTTTAATTTTTTTTTCTTTATATTTCTTCCTAACTGAAAATCATCAACGGGATTGTCTTTGATATTTTCAAAGCCTCCTATTTCAATGAAAGATTGTTTTTTGAAAAGCATAAATTGACCGAATGTTGCTGATAAAAAAGAAGCATTTAAAGTTAAAGCTAATTTCATGGGAAGCCAACAAACAATAAACCAAGATATTATTTTCTTCATCGCATTGTCAGCAACTAAGAAAGTTTCTCTATTTGGAACTAATGATAGCAGGTCGGATTTGTCTTTATGCAAAGTTGCTAATGTGTCAGATAATATGTTTTTATCTATCTGGGTATCAGCATCTATAAATAAAAGATAATTCCCTTTTGCTTTTTTTGACAATTGATGACAGGCCCAATTTTTACCAAGCCAGCCATTAGGTAAATCAGTTCCATTTATTAATTTTATATTTTTGTGTTTTTTAGTGTATTTTTCAATTATAATTTTTGTGTTGTCATCTGAATTGTCATTTAATATTAACAATTCGAAATCTCGATAGTTTTGGTTGATGATAGATTGTATTGTTGATTCTATTACATCTTCTTCATTTCTAGCTGGTACTAGAATTGACACCAAATCTTTTGTGATCAATTTATGTTTTGTCTTTTTAGGTAATTTTTTTAACCAAAAAAAGTTAGTTAACCCTGTAATAACATTGAATAGGGCAATTATAATTAGCCCAATGTACCAATATATAAAATTGTTTTTTATAAATATATAATTAAAAAAAATATCGGTCATTTGATTTTCATTCTTAAAACTATTTTGTTTTTGTATTCTTTTCTGTGTTTTAAGATTATAAATAATAAATTGATTATAATACCAAAAAGTAAATATTGAGTGTCAAAATAGGTCGGATTTCTAAATAAAATATAAATTCCGAGTGTGGAAAAGGCAAGGGTAACCGTTATTGCATCATTTTTTTGGATTGCTTTAAGTATAGCTAAGCTTGGAGTAATGGTATAGAAAGCTTCTAGCTTTGTAATTGCTAACCATGTACCAGCTGTAACTGCTAATGACTTTCCTCCTTTAAATTTTAATAATGGTGAAAATCCATGCCCAACAAGAGAAATAATAACAAAAAGTACCATTGTTAAATTGGATACTGAAGAGTTATTTATTGCATAGTAAATGGGTACCCCTGATTTTGAAATTTCTAATATGGAAGCAACGAATCCCCATACAGTACTTCCAGCTCTAAATACATTTACAGATCCAGGGTTTTTATCCCCAAAATTTCTTATGTCAGAGTTTAGATTTACTTTTCCTATGTAGTATGCCCACGGAATTGATGAAGAAATATAAACTATTAAAATAAATAGGTAATTTATATTTTCGGGATTTAAATTCATTATTCAATGATAATATAGATTTTAAATTATTTCAGAAATATTAATTATTACAAATAACCTTAAACATTATTTTTAATTACAAATTTCCAAGATCTGCTATTACTTCTTGTGTTTATATTTAATATTATAGAATCATAAATTTATTATTAATTTTAATTAATCAGATCATTGAAAGATATAAAATCATCAAAAATTGGTATTATTGGCGCTGGTGCTTTAGGAGGATCTCTTGCTATAGCATTGAACTCTTTGGGATATCAAGTTCCAGTAATATTCAGTAGATCAATAAATTCAGCAAATTATTTGTCATCTAAACTTAATAGTTCTAAAAGTGCAATTAGCTATCAAGAGGTTTCAGATAAATGTGATGTTATTTTTATCACTACGCCAGATAAAAATATAAAAGAAATATCCGATTTGATAGTATGGAAATCAGATCAAATAATTCTTCATTGCTCGGGAGTGTCTGATTTAGATGTTTTAAATAATCCAAAAAAAATAGGAGCTTCTGTTGGAAGTATGCACCCTTTGTATCCTTTTTCAGATATGAACTTGGGAAGTAAAAATTTAAAAAATGTAACATTTGGAATTGATGGCGATGACAAAGCTATTTTATATATTAAAAAAATATTGGCTGATTTAGAATCTATTCCAATAGAAATCAATTCTGATTTTCGTGCCTTATATCATTTGTCAGGTGTTATGGCTGGTAATTTATTATTAGGATTAGGCTCTGCTATATCAGATATATGGGAAAAGATAGGATTGGACAGATCAATTGGTTCAAAATCGCTTATTCCTATGATGATTAATAGTTGTGAGAATATCTTAAAGTTAGGAATTCCTAATTCTATGGCTGGGCCTTACGTACGAGGGGATGTTCAAACTATTAAAATGCATCTTGAAGCACTTAAAAAAAATCATTCTGAGTTATTACCTTTGTATATAGAATTAGCAAAAACTAGCATAAAATATAGTAATGAAAAAGTAGGACTAGAGCAAACTCAGGCAGAAGAAGTATTAAAACTATTAGAGCTTTATTCTTAATATTAATATGTTGTATTATTTATATAACATTGTATAACTTGAAATTATAAAGGAGCATGTATGTCATCAGAAACAAAATTTAAGGTTATAGGTAAATCACCAGTCAGACATGATGGAACTGACAAAGTTACAGGGAGAGCTCTTTATGGCGCTGATATGAATTTACCAGGTATGTTATATGGTAAAGTTTTACGAAGTCCTCATCCCCATGCAAGAATAAAATCTATAGATATTAGCAAATTAAAGGATCACCCTGATTGCAAAGCTATTGTTACTTCAAATGATTTAGCTCCTTCTCCTGAAGTCACAAAAGAACCGCTATATGGGCAGGTCAGAATTACAAATGTTTTAGCTGCTGATAAAGTTTTATATAAAGGACATCCGATTTTAGCAATTGCTTCAGATTCTCCTGATGCAGCTGAAGAATTGTTAAGCCTAGTTGATATAGAATTCGAAGTATTGAAAAGTTCTTCAAATGTGGAAGAAGCTATAAGCAAGGATTCAGATATCATACATGAAAATTGGGAAAAAACAAAAGATGCCTACGATGTTAATCCTAATGGAACTAATATTGGGACCGTTGAGGTATACAAATTAGGAGATGCAACAGAAGCGTTAAAAAAATCTGAACATATAATTGAAAGAGAATTCAGAACCAAAACTGTACATCAAGGATATATTGAACCAACAAATGGCACTGCTTGGTGGAGGCCAAATGATAGATTAACGATTTGGTGTAGTAGTCAGGGGCATTTTGGAATTAGAGATTCAGTTGCAATGGTTCTTGGAATTCCATCTTCTCAAATTACAGTTATCCCAATGGAAATCGGGGGAGGATTTGGAGGAAAATTATCTGCATATTTAGAACCATTAGCTGCAATTTTATCTAAGAAATCAGGATTGCCAGTAAAAATGACGATGAGCCGATCTGAAGTATTAGAATCTACTGGACCTACTTCAGGAAGTTATCAAAAGATCACAATGGGATATAATTCGAAGGGAGAAATTAATGCTGCTAAAGCTATTATGATGTTAGAAGCAGGTGCTTTCCCTGGTGCTCCAGTTAGTGGAGCTGCTTCAGCTATTTTTTCACCATACGAAATAAATGATGTACACATTGATGGTTATGATATTGTGACTAATAAGCCTAAAACTACTGCATATCGAGCGCCGGGGTCTCCAATATCAATGTTTGCGGTTGAAAGCATGATTAATGAGATAGCTGAAATAGTTGGCGTAGATCCTGTAGAGCTAAGAATTATTAATGCTGCTAAAAAAGGAACCAGAAGAGCTGACGGTGTCATAAATGGGACTATTGGAGCTATTGATGTTATGGAAAGCATAAGAAACCATCCTCATTATTCTATGCCATTACCTGAAGGAGAATTTGTTGGAAGAGGAATATCATTAGGATTTTGTAGAAATAACGCCGGTGTTTCGAGTGTTGTTTCTAATATGTTGACTGATGGAAGTTTTTCATTAACAGAAGGATCAGTTGATATAGGTGGTAGCCGTACTGCGGTTGCGCAACAATTTGCTGAAGTTCTTGAGATTCCTGTTGAAAATGTAATTCCTCAAATTGGTGATACTGACACTATTGGGTATACTTCAGTTACAGGTGGTAGTGGAGTAGCATTTAAAACAGGATTTGCGGCTTATCATACTGCAAAAGATATAAAATCACAACTTATTAAAAGAGCTGCGTTAATTTGGGATACTTCAGAAAAAAACATAACTTATAAAGATGGAGTTTTATATCATTCAAACGACCCAGAATTGAAATTAAGTTTGAAAGAAATTGCAGGATTACTTTTTGAGACTGGAGGCCCAATTACAGGCAAGTCACATATCAACCCTGCGGGGCAAGAAGGATCTTATGCAGCAAATATAATAGATGTTCGTGTAGACCCTAATACCGGTAAAATAGAAATCTTAAAAGTTAGCGCCTTCCAAGATGTTGGCAGGGCAATACATCCAGGTTACGTGGAAGGCCAAATACAAGGAGGCACTGCGCAGGGTATTGGATGGGCTTTGAATGAAGAATATTTTATGTCAGAAGGTTCAATGAAAAATAACAGCTTTTTAGATTATCGTATTCCTACATCTTTAGATCTACCTATGATAGATCCAATTATTATCGAAGTTAATAATCCTAATCATCCTTTTGGAGTTAAAGGAGTTGGGGAATCGAATATAGTTCCACCATTGGCAGCTATATCACATGCTGTTTTCAATGCAATAGGAAAAAGAGTTTACGAATTACCTATGAATCCAGAATCAATATCTAGAATCATTAATGAAAAATTATAAAAAGTATTTTTAAGGAGAAATCTTATGTCAAGCAATCAAGAACAGGAGTTAAAAGATAAAGCAAGAAAACTTCATTTTAATTCAATAGTAGTAGATACACATGCCGATACTATTAGCAGGATGGTTGATCCTAAAAATAATACTCATGGAATACATGATGATCCTGATAGAGCAAGAGATCATTTTCCTATTGAAGACCAGGGAGTTGATATATCAAAAAGACTTGAGGATGGACATTTAGATTTGCCCAGAATATTTGAAGGTGGATTGAGTGTGCAGTGGTGGTCATGTTTTGTATATTCAGGATATATTGCAAAAAAAGAAACAATTGACAGATCTCTTGTTTTGATTGATGCTCTAAAAAGATTTGAAAAAATGCATCCTGAGCAGATTGGACTTGCGTTAACTGCTGAAGATTGCAGAGAAATGGTTAAGCAGGGCAAGCATGCAGTTGTTCCTTGCATAGAAGGAGGTCATGCAATAAATGATAATTTAGCAGTATTAAGACAATACTGGGATCTTGGAGTAAGATATATTACCCTTACTCATTTCAATACAAACAATTGGGCTGACAGTTCCACTGATGCTTCCAAAAATAACGGATTAAGTCTTTTTGGCGTAGAAGTTGTTAAAGAAATGAACAAACTTGGTATGGTTGTAGATGTATCCCATGTTTCTGACAAGACTTTTTGGGATACTATTGAAGTTGTAAATAAACCACTAATGGCTTCACATTCTTCTTCGTGGGAAGTTTGTAAACACCCAAGAAATATGAAAGATGACATGCTTAAAGCAGTTGCTACGAATGGCGGAGTTGTATGTGTTAATTTCTATCCAGGTTTTGTAGGCGAAGAATTAAGAGTAGCAAATGAAAATTTAGAAAATCAAATGTGGGCGGAGATTGATGATTTAGAACGATTTGCAAAACGATCACCAAGCGGACACTTTGATAAATCAGCAGAGTATCTAGAGAAGGAAAAACAAAATATTACAAAAAGGTATGAAATTATAAGAAAAGATATTCCTCTTCCTACTTTATCTGATGTTGTAGATCATATTGATCATATGGTAAAAGTGGCAGGGATCGATCACGTAGGACTAGGTTCAGATTTTGATGGGATACCTGAAGGGCCAGTTGGATTAGAAGATTGCACAAAATTCCCAAGTATTACAGAAGAACTTATGAGAAGAGGATATTCAGACACCGACATACAAAAAATCCTCGGATTAAATACAATGCGAGTCATGGAAGAAAATGTTGGGAAATAAAATCTCTAGTTTTAATATATTTATTTTAGTGAAAATGCTAACGCAATACACCCAGGGCCAGCATGTGTTCCAACCACAGGTCCAATACCTGTAACTGTTATAGGTTGGTCTAATTTACTAGAGTCTATTTGTTTGACAAGTTCTTCTGCTACTTCTGGAACATTTCCATGAAGTATGGCAATCTCTGATACAGAGTTTATATCTCCCATATCACTGATCATTGTTGACATAGCTTTTTTAATTGTTCTTGCTCTACTATGCGGAACAATTTCTCCATCAACGGTTGTGATTATTGGTTTAATATTTAATATTGATCCTAGCATTGCTCTAGCTTTACCTATACGTCCACCCCTTCTAAGGAATTCCATTGTGTCCATAGCAACAAATACATTTGTTTTATTTGCAGTTTCTACTGCAATCGACTCTAATTCTTTTAATGATTTTGCAGATTTTGCAGCTCTAGCAGCACTCATGGTTGTTAATCCTTGTGCCATAGAAGCTGTTCCTGTATCTACAATTATTACTTTATCAGTCCCTAGAGTTGATATTGCTTGCTCTGCTGAATTTATCGTACCACTTAATTTTGCAGAAACATGTACAGATAAAATTTCAAACCCTTTATCTAGAAGTTTTTTGTAAGTTTGAACAAATGCATCAGGGGATGGTTGCGATGTAGAAGGATGATTTGGATCTGTATTTAATCTGTTAAAAAAATCTGTGTTTGACAAATCTATTCCATCTAAATATTGCTCAGTCCCGAATATAACAGTTAAGGGAACAACAGTTATGTTTAATTTTTTTGCAATTTCTGGTGAAATATCTGATACGCTGTCTGTTACTACTGCTAATTTCATTTCTTCTCCTGATAACATTTATTTAATAGTTTGAATATTTTAAAGTTTATAAGATTTATAATCAACCAAATAAGACTTGAAAAAAAAACTATGCTTTTTTTGTTTTTACACTTTTATTCCTGTTAGGAAAACACGTTTTACATATTTCACATTTTGTCCCGTCACATCCTCTGGCTGTACAGTAAGATCTTCCATAAAATATTATTTGGAGATGTAATTTATTCCATTTATCGATAGGAAAAATCTTTTTTAAATCTTTTTCGGTTTGTTTTACATTCTTACCATTAGTCAATCCCCATCTTTGGGCTAGTCGATGTATATGTGTATCTACAGGAAAAGCAGGGTGTCCGAATCCTTGTGACATTACAACGCTTGCAGTTTTATGCCCAACACCAGGTAATTCTTCTAAATCAATAAAATTGTCAGGCACATTTCCCGAATATTTTTTGACTAGTATTTTTGATAATTCCAATATATTTGAAGATTTTTGTGGACCTAATCCGCAAGGTTTTATAATTTCATAGATATTGTCTGTATCCAATTTTGACATTTCATAAGGATTGTTTGCCTTTGAGAATAATTTTGGTGTAATTTGATTAACTCTATCATCAGTACTTTGAGCGCTTAGTAATACTGCTATTAGAAGTTCAAATGTATTATTATTTTTTAATGGGATAGGAGTATTTGGATAAAGTTCCTCTAATCGATTTAGTATATATATAGCTCTTTCTTTTTTTAGCAAATTATCTCCTTATATCAACTTATTATATTTTTTATTATTAAATAAAAATATAGTAAATTTAACACTGAATTATAATTAAAGTATATTAAATCTGAACATTTAAACTCAAAATTAAGCTATTAATATAAGTAGAAATATAAACATATAAAAAGTATAATTTGTTTCTTTAGTAAATCACTATATTGAAATGATAAAAGTTGGAATAATAAATGTCACTGGATATGGAGGCGCTGAACTTGCTAGGATTTTGTATAATCACAAGTCAGTTAAAATAGTTTCTGTTACAGGAAGAAGCTTGGTAGGGAAAAAACTGAATGAAGTTTTTCCACATTTATATGATCTAGATTTAACTATTAAAGAATCTATAACTGAAAATTGTGATGTTATATTTTCTGCATTACCTCATACAGCAAGTGCTGAGCAGATAAAAAATTATGTAAATGATGATGTGAAAATTATAGATTTGAGCGCTGATTTTAGGCTTAACAACATTGATGATTATGAAAAATGGTATCAGACTAAACATCCACTTGAAAATTATTTAAATAAATTTACATATGGATTAACAGAGTTATACAGAGAGCAAATTAAAGAGTCAAGCTACATTGCTTTGCCAGGATGTTTTCCTACATCAACATTATTGGCACTTGCACCTGCTTTAAGTAATAAATTAATTAATCCTCCGTTGATTGTTGATTCTAAAACAGGAGTTTCTGGAGCAGGAAGGAAACTTTCACTTAACACGCATTTTTCTGAAATTAACGAAAATGTTAAAGCTTATTCTGTATTTGGTCATAGACATCTTTCTGAAATTGTTCAAGAATCAAAACTATTTGATAATAGATTTGAAAACAAGATATCTTTTTTAACTCACTTGGTTCCAATGACAAGAGGGATTTTAACTACAATTTACTCTGATTACAATAGAGAAAGTATAAGTAGCAATGAACAACTTAAACAAATTTATAGAGATTATTATAAAAATTCACCATTTATAAAAGTTGTTGATGAACCTCCGGCAACAAAAAATACTTTAGGTTCAAATTATTGTCACATATACCCATTTATTGAACCAAATGGTGATAAATTAGTTTTACTAAGTTGTATTGATAACTTAGTAAAAGGAACAGCAGGTCAAGGAGTTCAAAACATGAATTTAATGTTCGGATTGAATGAAACAGAAGGTATAATAGACTTAGCTTTATATCCTTAATTTTATTTCATTTATATGATAAAAATATTATAATTTGTTACATGGCCCCATCGTCTAACGGTTAGGACATCACCCTTTCAAGGTGGGAATACGGATTCGAATTCCGTTGGGGTCACCAACTAATTATCCTCCGCCTACTGCTCTTACTATATCTACCCTGTCATTATTTTTGATTTTCATGGTTTCCCATTCTGATCTTCGTATAACTTGTTCATTTACTGCTATCGCTATATTTTGAGATTCAAGATTTAGTAATTTAACCAATTCATCAACTGTTATGGGTGTGTTTATATCATTATTGATATCATTATTTAATGTGATCATCTTATTTAAGTAATATTTTTTTGATTTGTATTATAGCTTTTTCAGGATCTTTGTTTTTAATTATACCTGATTTTATTGCTACTCCATTAGCACCAGAATTAACTACTAATTCTGTGTTTTTTTCATTTATACCACCAATTGCGATAACTGGTGATTTATAAATGTTTTTTAATTCAGTAAATTTATTTACTCCAATTGGATGTATTTTAGGATGAGTTTTTGATTTGAAAATTGTTCCGAAAATAACATAATTTGGATTAACTGTTGATTTGGAATTTTTAATATTATGGTAGTGTACTGATTTCCCAATTATGAAATCTTTAGATAAATTTACACTATCTTTATTCCAATTCGATTCCTTTATATGAATACCGTCAGCTAGAGATTCTTTAGCTAGTTTAATATCTGAATTAACAATTAATTTTGATTTTGGGAAATTAATTTTAAGATTATTGATCATATCAAATTTCTCTTGAAATTTATTAGATTTATTATCTCTAAATTGTATTATGTTAACTCCGGATTTTAATGACATCTCAAGAAAATTTTTTGCTTCATCAATATGATTGAAATCATCGAAAATATCTATTACTAACATTAAGTAATAGTTCAGCTTAAAATTTGTGTTTTGCATTTATATTCCACTATCTGGGCTACTCATTTTTCCATGATCAACCTTAGGAATTCTTCCAGCTAAATAAGCTTTTCTTCCTGCTTCTACTCCAAGTTTAAAAGCATTGCCCATTAATGAAGGATCACGTGCCTGTGCTATAGCCGTATTTACTAACACACAGTCTGCTCCGATTTCCATTGCGATAGCTGCATCTGAAGGAACAGCAAGTCCTGCATCTACAACAACAGGTACGTTAGATTGTTCAATTATTATTTTAATTTCTTCTAGAGTGTGAATACCATTTCCGGATCCGATAGATGATCCCAAGGGCATAACAGTAGCGCAACCAATATCTTCAAGCTTTTTTGCAAGAACTGGATCTGCATTTATATAAGGCAATACTGTGAATTTGTTTTTTACCAGATATTCTGCTGCTTCAAATGTTTGCACAGGGTCAGGTAACAGATATTTAGAATCTGGAATCACTTCTAATTTTATCCAACTTGTTCCTGTTAATTCTCTTGCTAATTCAGCTGTATAAATAGCTTCTTTAGCTGTTTTTGATCCGGCTGTATTAGGTAATAGAGTATATTTGTTCCAGTCAAAAAAATCTAAAATAGATTTTTGATCGGAATTATTTAAATCTATTCTCCCAATAGCAACGGTGATTATTTCAGCTTCAGATGATCTTATAGAGGACACCATCTCTTGGTTAGATTTATGACGCCCTGTACCAACCATTAATCTGGATTTAAATTTTTTTCCATCAATAGTTAATAAATCTTTACCTGACATAATTTAAAATTGAGAAATACCTGATTTTATTTTGCTCCAAGATCCTTGATTATATTTTCAACTCTTTCAACCAAATCGTCTATTTCTTCTTTCTTCACAGTTATTGGTGGTGCAAGTGTTATTCCAACAGGTGAAGGCAAGCCTATCATTTTATATTTGTTATAAAGAGCTCCTAGTTTCTTAGGTAAATCTGGGTATGGTTCTTTTGTTGTTTTATCTTTAACAATTTCTACTGCATTTAACAATCCTTTCCCGCCTCTTACATGACCAACAATGTCATATTTATTAAGCTCCTCGAGTTGTTTCATTAAGTAGTCACCCATTTCTTTAGAGTTTTGAACAGCTTTTTCATCTTCCATAATTTCAATTGTTTTGACACCTGCTGCTGTAGAAGCAGGATTTCCACCAAAAGTCATTAAGTGAGTAAAAGTTTTATTTTCATCTCCTATAAAAGCGTCAGATATTTTCTTTGTTGCAATTGCACCTCCAATAGGAAGGTATCCACTTGTACATGCTTTTGCAAACGTAATTATATCTGGAGTTACATCCCATTGGTTGATAGAAAACCATGAACCTGTTCTTCCAAATCCTGTTATAACTTCGTCAGAGATCATCAAAACTCCATACTTGTCGCATATTTCTCGTATCATTTGGAAATAGGCTTTGTTTGGAACATGTATACCTGTTGCAGTAGAAATTGGCTCTGCAATAAATGCTGATATAGTAGAAGGATTGTGCCCTAATATAGCTCTTTCAAGATCTTTTGCATATTCTTCACTTGCTTGCTCTTCTGATTTGGCCCCAAATCCCAGTCTGTAGCTGTCATAATTTGCTATTTTGACACTTCCTGGCATTAAAGGTTCAAATTCAAAAGGAGGTCTTGTTCCTCCGCCCAAACTCATTGTTGCGTATGTTGCTCCATGATAAGAATTTCTTCTGCTAATAACTTTATACCTGGTTCCTTCACCGTTATTTATATGAAATTTTCTAGCCATTTTTAGTGCAGTTTCATTTGCTTCTGCACCACCTGAGACAAAAAATACTCTAGATTCTGAATCAGGTGCATAAGATGCGATTTTCGCTGAAAGCTTTGCAGTTGGAGGGCTAAAAGATCCCATAGGAGTAAAACTCACTTCTTTCATTTGATCATAAGCAGCGTCAGCTATGTCAGTTCTTCCATGACCAAGATTTACAAGCCACAAGCAGGATGTTGTGTCATACCAAGGTTGTTCATTTTCATCAAAAAGCCAAACTCCTTCACCTTTTGTTATTGTTTTTAAGCCTGTTTCTTCTGAAACATCTCCAGCTGGTTTAGCGTGGGGCCAAAAATGCTTTTGGGCCATTAATTTAATATCTTCTAATTCAGATCCTGATAATGGTTTTGTTGACATGGATTTTCTCCTTTATTAATTATTTGATTAATATGTTTCTGTTCTCCAGTGATTATATCTGCTGTCTATACCTCTTACTATATTGTGATATAAACTTTGAATTTCTTTAGAAATTTTCCCAGGCTTATTGTTGCTAAGCATATATCCGTCTATCTGGCCAATAAATTGAATTTCTCCTCCAGTACCACAAATAAATGATTCGTCAGCAACATAAAATTCCGTTCTGTCAATTTCTCTTTCTTCTACTTCTAATCCTAATTCATTTCTTGATATTTCAATAATTGATTTTCTAGTTATACTATCAAGTATGCCTGATGTCACACTTGGTGTTATTAGTTTTCCATTTTTAACCATAAATACACAAGTGTATGTTGATTCTGATACCTTTCCCTGATTGTTCAGAATTAAGGATTGGTCGTAATCATTAAGTCTTGCTTCTTCAGCTACGTATCTGGAATTTTGGTAATTAGCAATGGTTTTTATTCTAGGTGGCATAACATCATCTGAAATTCTTCGCCAAGAGCTTACATTTACATTGAGCATGTTGTCTGAAGTTAGTAAAGAATCAATTACTTTAACTGAAATTGTCATATCTCCTAGCCTGTCTCCTGATGCCAAAAACCCCGGAGGCCCATCTCCAAAGTATGCTAGTGGTTGCATATAAACATCTTCTTTGTACTTATTCATTTTTATCAGTTCAATAATTATTGATTTTATTTCATCAATATTAATTAGTGGGTGCATTCTCATCATTTTCATAGATTCCATAAATCTTGCAAGGTGTTCGTTTAGATGGAGAATGTAGACTTGTTCGTCAGATTTATTATAATAACCTCTGATTCCTTCGAAGACCATATTTATAGAACTCCAACCTAGCATAGATATAGGAAAAGTAGCATCTTTGTATTTTAAAAAATCGCCTGACTTCCATACGTAATCTGGTTCAGTATTAACTTCAAACGTATTTCTTTTTACATTTTCAACTTTCTTAACCATAGTGCTATATTAAATTAGAATAAGAAGAAATAGAATAACATAATAATAGTTTATAATGAACTCGTATTTTTTTAAAATATAGTATCAATAGAGGAATTAATAATGCCAACAAAAAATGATGGAGAACCATACAATAGAATTACTCCACTTGAATTAAATGATCTTATTATTAGTGGTAACCCTAAAATAATCGATGTAAGGGAAGAACACGAATTTGATTCTGGTCACATAAAATCATCAAATTTGATTCCTTTGCATGAAATAGAGAATTGGGTGTCCAAAAATAAAATACAGGACAAAATTATATTTGTATGTCAAATGGGTGTACGTAGTGCATTAGCATGCGAGATAAGCTCAGCGTATGGCGCAAATGAGAATTTGTTATTCAACCTCGAGGGAGGAATGAATGAATGGATTATTAATGGATTTGAAATTGAATAAATCAGGAGATTAATATGTCTATTACAGTAGTGGGATCGGTTGCTTATGATACAGTGACTACTTTATTCGGAAAAAGCGAACGCCAATTAGGTGGTTCAGCAATTTATTTTAGCTTAGCTGCTTCAAAATTTACTAATGTTATACCAGTTGGAGTGTATGGAGAAGATTTTTTAGATGAAGATGTTGAAATTTTAAAAAATAATTTTGTCGATACTTCTAACTTGCTTAAAGAAAAAGGGTTAACATTTTTTTGGGAAGGCAAATATGATAACGACGATATGAACAACAGGGAAACAATAACAACTGAATTAAATGTTTTTGAAAATTTTAATCCGAAATTAACAGATTTAGCAAAAAATTCAGACATTGTTTTTTTAGCTAATATTAACCCGGAATTACAATTGTCAGTACTAGATATCACTAAAACTTACAATGAAAAATCATTCGTTGGATTAGACACAATGGATTTGTGGATAAATAATTCAATCGGAATTTTGAAAAAAGTAATAAAAACATCTGATGTAGTTATGATTGATCAATCTGAAGCAAGAATGATCACTGCTGAAAATAATTTAAAAGATGCAGGGTATAAAATTATGGAACTGAGTTCCAAAAATGTAGTTATAAAAAAAGGCGAGCATGGAGTTTTAGTATTTACGCCTAGTAACCAATTTGCATTACCTGGGTTTTTAACTAATAATGTAAAAGATCCAACTGGTGCAGGAGATTCGTTTGCTGGAGCTTTTTTTGGTTTTTTAGATTCTGTTAAATCATACGATGCTAAAAATATTTTTCTTGCTAGTGTTTTTGGCACCATAGTTGCATCATACACAGTTGAAAATTTTGGAGTTAAATCTCTTTTAGATCTTAATATAGATTTAATATACCAAAGATATAAGGATTATCTAAAATTAATTGGATATGAGTATATTCTTAATGAAAGACAATTTGAAGATTATTTAAATTTATAAGAAAAACATAATTGTATTATCTAAATAAAATAAATATGCTAGAATTACTCGGGTCAATTAATACTTAACTTCTATTAAACAAAAGTTAGTTCGATTGATTTTTAATCATAATTATAAGGTGTATATAAATGGCTGAATTAAAATATGACGTGAAAGATTTAAGTCTTTCATCTGAAGGATTAAGAAGAATTGAATGGTCTCAAAAAGAAATGCCTGTATTGGCTCAAATTCACAAAAGATTTATTAAAGATAAACCATTAGCTGGGATGCGAATAGGTGCATGTCTTCATGTAACAACCGAAACTGCATACTTAGCAAAAATATTAAAAGATGGTGGCGCAGAAGTCGCCATGTGCGCTAGTAATCCTCTTAGTACACAAGACGATGTTGCTGCAGCCTTGGTTGCTGAGTATGAAATACCAACATTTTCTATTAGAGGAGAAGACAACAACACTTACTATGAACATTTGTCTCAAATTTGTGATTTTGAACCAAATATGACAATGGACGATGGAGCGGATATGGTTGCTATGATTCATCAAGAGAGGACTTCTCTTATAGATAATATTTTAGGAGGAAGTGAAGAAACTACTACTGGAATAATAAGACTGAAAAGTTTAGCTTCCCAAAATAAACTGATGTACCCTGTTATTGCTGTTAATGATGCCGATACTAAGCATTTATTCGATAACCGATACGGAACAGGACAGAGTACTTTAGATGGAATAACAAGAGCAACAAATATTTTATGGGCAGGCAAGACTGTTGTGGTCGCTGGATATGGATGGTGTGGAAAAGGAATAGCAAAAAGAGCTGATGGAATGGGATCACATGTGATTGTTACGGAAGTTGATCCTGTCAGAGCTCTAGAAGCTGTAATGGATGGATACAGAGTAATGAAGATGGATGAAGCAGCGAAAATTGGAGATGTTTTTATTACAGTTACTGGTGGCATGAATGCGATTGGTATAGAAGCAATTAACAAATTACAATCTGGGGCGATAATTGCTAACAGTGGCCATTTTAATGTTGAAATAGATATTGAATCTTTGGAAAAAGAATCAGATTCTAGTAAGCAAATACTAAATTCTGTAAAACAATACACATTATATGACGGCAGACATATATTTTTATTAGGAGAAGGTAGGCTAATTAATTTAGCAGCAGCAGAAGGGCATCCTTCTGGAGTTATGGACTTAAGTTTTGCAGGACAGGCTTTGGCAGCAGAATTTATTAATAATAATAGTACTAATCTTTCAAATGATGTTCATGCTTTGCCAACAGAACTAGATAAAGAAATTGCTTTGCTAAAACTACAAGGAATGAATGTTAATATTGATGTATTATCAGAAGAACAAGAAAAATATCTTAATAGCTGGGATATTGGAACATAAATTGGAGGTGTCAAATGAGTTATGATTTTATAAACGCAGAATCTTATTTATTCACATCAGAATCAGTGACAGAAGGTCACCCTGATAAAATTTGTGACCAGATTTCAGATGCAATTTTAGATAGTATACTTTCATTAGATAAAAATGCGCGTGTTGCCTGTGAAGTTTCAATAACAACTGGACTAGTAGTAATCATGGGAGAAATAAGTACAGATGCTTATGTGGATATACCTTCTGTTGTAAGAAATGTAATTTCTAATGTAGGATTTAATGATCCTGAATTAGGTTTTGATTCTAAATCATGTGGAATTATGTTATCTATTAATGAGCAATCTCAAGATATATCTCAAGGAGTTTCTGAGTCATTAGAGAAAAGATCAAATATCGAAGATGAAAAATCTTTGATTGGAGCAGGTGACCAGGGCATGATGGTTGGATATGCCTGCAAAGACACTGAAGAACTTATGCCATTACCAATCACTCTTTCGCATAAATTAGTTCAAAAACTATCCCAAGTGAGATCTAACAATGATTTGCCATACCTTAGGCCTGACGGAAAATCTCAGGTCACAGTTGAATATTCAAATGGGAAACCAAATAGAGTTGATACAGTAGTAATAAGTACACAACATAATCCTGAAGTTGATCAAAAAGTTATATTTAATGACATTTTGGAAAAAGTTATAAATCCAATTATACCTAGCAAATTGGTCGATGATAATACTAAGTATTATGTTAATCCATCTGGTAGATTTGTAATTGGAGGCCCAACTGGAGATACAGGTTTGACTGGACGGAAGATATTGGTTGATACCTATGGCGGCTTTGCTAGGCACGGAGGAGGAGCTTTTTCTGGGAAAGATCCTACAAAGGTTGATAGATCCGGAGCTTATGCAGCAAGATATGTTGCCAAAAATATAGTTGCCTCAGGAATTGCTGATGCTTGTGAAGTTCAAGTTGCGTATGCAATAGGAATGGCTGAGCCTGTGTCTGTATCTGTAGAAACATATGGTACAAGTAAAATACCTTACAAACAAATCATTGAAATAATAAATCAGATTTTTGATTTGAGACCGGCTGCTATTATTGATCAACTAAACCTTAAGTCACCAATCTATTTCCCTACAAGTTTTTATGGACATTTTGGTAGATTAGATTTGGATTTGCCTTGGGAAAGATTAGATAAAGTTGAAGAAATAAAAAAACTTTTATAAATGGAAATATATTTTCGGATATGAAAAAAATTAATTTTGGAACTGATGGTTGGAGAGGTATCATTGCTGATGATTTTATTTATGAGAATATAGAATTATTCGGCTGGGCTCTTATTTCTTTTGTAAAAGAAAAATTAGGTAATCAAAGAGGTGTAATAATCGGATTTGATAGCAGATTTAATTCAAAAGAAACCGCTAATCAATTAGCTAACATTTTTTTAGATTCAGGAATTGACACTTATCTAGTTACTGAACCAACTCCGACTCCTGTAGTAACTAATGAAGTGATTTCAAGAGGGTGTGATTTGGGTATTATAATAACTGCAAGTCATAATGATTATAAGTGGAATGGAATCAAACTACGTGGCTCAACAGGTATTTCGTTATCAAAAGAAGAATTGTCTTATATTGAATCAAATATATCGATAAAAAAAAGTAAAGACATATCTGAGAAATATGCACGAAACATAAAAGGCTTGCTTACTGAAATTTCTCCTAAAGAAGGTTACTTAGAAGACTTAAGAGAAAAATTACAAATATCTGAAATTTCTAATTCTGATAAAAGAATTTTAGTTGATAATATGTTTGGTACAACAATAAACTATATTGAAAACCTATTTGATGTATCAGGCTCACCTATTGTTGTTGATGCAATAAATAACTACGTTAACCCAATATTTCCAGGAATAAAAAGACCAGAACCAATTAAGGAAAATTTAGAAAAATTATCTGAAAGAATTAAAAAAGAAAGTTATGCTTTAGGATTGGCTTTTGATTTGGATGGAGATAGAGTTGGAATTGTAGATGAAAATGGAGATATTCTTGAAACATATGAAATATATTTATTATTACTCTACTATTTTTTGGAATACAGGAAACAAAAATTACCTATCGTAAAAAGCTTGTCTGTTAGTAATACGATTTCCGACCTTGCTTCACATTATCATGTACCTGTAATAGAAACACCTGTTGGATTTAAGTATTTGAGCAAACACCTGATAACAAATAAAATTATGATAGCAGGAGAAGAAAGTGGCGGATTTGGATTTCAAGACTTTAAAGACAGGGACGCTATAGTTAGTAGTGTTTTTATTTTGAATTTGGTTGTAGAATCTGGACTGTCTATTAGTAGCATTTTAGATAACATAAAAAAAATTACAGGAGATACTTTCATTTCCAGAAAAGATATTGATTTCAATCCTGATAAAAGAGAAAAATTACTTCAATCACTAGAAAATATTACCCCAGCAGATATATATGATTTTGGACTAAGCTTTATTGATGAGAAAGATGGTAAGAAATTCTCATATAATGATGGTAGCTGGATTTTAATTCGTATATCAGGAACTGAAAATGTTCTTAGAATTTACGCTGAATCCAAAATTGAAGAAACGCTAAACAGTATGATTTCTAACTTAATTGATAATATAGAATTAATTTAGCTAATTTTGACAATTTTATAACTTATTTCGCCTGCCGGAGCTGATACTGTTACTTCGTCATTTTCAACCTTGCCAACTATAGCTTTACCAAGCGGTGAGTCAACAGATATTTTAGACGAATTTACGTCAGCCTCAGGTGAAGAAACCAAGCTTATTTTCACTCTTGTTTTATCTTGAACCATAGTAACTTTAGATCCGATTTTTGCCATTTTATTGGTTTTAGAATTTTTCTTGTTACTAAGAATTACAGATTTTCTCATAGTTTCTTCAATTGTTTTTATTTGAGATTCTATTAATCCTTGTTTTTCTCTAGCAGCTTCTAGTGGTGCATTTTCTCGAAAATCTTTGTCGGCTGCAGCTTTATTTATTTCAACTACAACATCTTCTCTTTCTTTAAATTTCTCTTCCAAATCTTTTTTCAAGGTGTCATGGTATTCTTGGGATATTTCTATGGACTCTTCTTCATGTAGTCTTGATTTAAGACTTAATGATCCAGATCTTCTTCCTTTTTTATTTCTTATATGATTTCCTAAATTAGAATTTGTAAAAGTTACAGTTTCATCATTTGAGTCAGGATTGTGTAAGAATCCTAAGAAATCTCTAGCAACGGTTAATTTTTTTGATGCATTAAAATTTGAGTGTTTAATATTGGTTATCTGAACATATTGCTCTATAAAGCTAGGTTCAATTAAATTTAGATTTATATTATCTAAATCATCATCTTCGTTGTATGATTTTGGTTCCAAACATTCAGTAAGCCATATAATAAATGAAGAAAGATCATTTTTTATGCTTTCTTTTCTAGATTTTCTCATACGGTTTGTGTACAAATTTACGGCTTTTATGAGATTGTCTGTAGGCTTGATTTTATTACTAGACATATTAACTCCTATTAAAATATATTATTTCATTTCCCCTAAATTTTTACCTATTTCTATATTTATATCCAAAGGAACTAACAATTGTACTACATTAGTCATTACATTGGTAAGTATATTTATTAGTTGTTTTGAATCAGATTTATTGGATTCGAAAATTAGTTCGTCGTGAATTTGTAATAACATATTAGAGTCTACATTTTCAATATTTAGTTGATCTGATATTTTTATCATAGCAAGTTTAATAATTTCTGCTGCTGTTCCTTGTATAGGCATGTTGACTGCCATTCTTTCTCCGTGTGCTTGAATTCTTTTATCATTTGAATGAATTTCTTGTATGTACCTTTTTCGGCCAAAAATAGTTTCAACGTATCCTAAATCTTTTGCTTCAAACTTTATTTTGTTTATGTAATCAGATATCGAAGGAAATCTGTTAAAATACATATCAATAAATTCTTTCCCTTGCTTAACTGTGAGGTTTGTTTGTCGTGATATCCCGTATGGACTCAATCCGTACAGGACTCCAAAATTTAATATTTTTGCAATTCTCCTCATGTCTGAATTTACTTTTTCAATCCCGCATTCATACATTGTTGCTGCTGTAAAATTATGTATGTCCTCACCATTTTTAAAGGCTTTAATGAGATTTTTATCTTTTGAGAAATGAGCTAGAACTCTTAATTCTATTTGAGAATAATCTGCGGAAATCAACTCTGAATTAGTGCTATCTACTTCAAAGGCTGATCTTACAAGTTTTCCTAAATCAGATTTTTTAGGAATGGTTTGTAAATTAGGGTCATTACTTGACAGCCTTCCTGTAGTAGTTCCAGCTTGGTTAAATTTTGTATGCACTCTTTTTGTATTTTCATTTACTAATACAGGTAGTGTTTTTACGTAAGATGATAAGAGCTTAGATATTTCTCTATAATCTTGTATCAGATTTAAAAATTGTAGATTACGTGAGTCTTCTAAAGTTGAAGTATGATCTGCTTTTAATTTGTCATTTAATTTGTTTTTAAGATCTGCAATTGACTGAGAATCTGTTGAATATCCAAGTTTTGTTTTTTTACTTTTGGGTAAATCAAAATCTTCAAATAAAATTTTACTAAGTTGTTGCGGAGAACTAAGGTTGATCGTTTTACTTGTAATTTCGTTTGCTCTTTCTTGAAGTTTATTTATTTTTTTTGTGAATTCTTCATTTAATGAGCTCAGGTAATCGATGTTTAAAGGCATTCCCTTTTGCTGCATTTCAATTATTATCGGTATTAATTGCATTTCAATATCATTGAATAAATCAATTAAATTTTCATTTTTTAATCTTTTATGAAAAATCTCCTTAATTCTAAGAGTATATACAGCATCGTTAATTGCGTACTCTGCTACCTCGAAAATCTGTTTGTCTGACATCTTAACTTGGTCTTTACCTTGGCCAATTATGTCTGTTATTGGCTTTAATTCAATGTCAAACAAATCGTTTACTATATTTTTCAATCCTACATTTTGGTAATTCAATAAATGGGCTGCTAATAAAGTATCAAAAGTGAAATTTCTAATTTCAATATTTATATTTGATTTATGATATTGATTTAATATTACTGAGTAATCAAAATTTATATTGTGACCAATTTTCAATATGGAATTGGATTCAAATATTGGTTTTAATTTTTCAAGTGTTTCTTCTAATGGTAAATTTTTGTCATTAGAATGCTGTAATGGTAGATAAAAACCATCAGATTCATTGAAGCAAAGTGAAATTCCTACAATTTGATTGTCAATTAAATCCAGAGAATCTGTTTCGGTATCAAAAGCAATTTCTTTTTGATTGCTCAGATTTGAAACTAACTCATCTAATTTAGTTAAGCTGTCTATTACATGAAGTCTAGATCTTTTTATTTTAATCGATTGTGATTCGTGGCCAATTTTGGTTACTGATTCTTTAAACAATGATTTTTGATATCTGTTTCTTAGCGAGTTGAATTCAAACTCTTTGAACAGAGCTAGTAATCCAGATTCGCTAATTCGTGACAAAGAAAGAGTGTCAGGATTTATGTTTATATTCATTTCCTGATCAATTGTAATAAGTTTTTTTGCATTTATTGAATTTTGGCTGAATTCATTTAAATTATTTCGTAATTTTTCCTGAGGGATATCTTTTAATTTTGAAAATAAATTATCTATAGTTTTGTATTCATTTAAAAGTTTTATCGCAGTTTTTTTCCCAACACCAGGAATTCCAGGAATGTTATCAGAGGTGTCTCCTGTTAGAGACTTGAAATCAATTATTTGATCAGGACTTAATCCTAGATATGTATTTTTTATCTCATCGTTATCAAAGATTTTTATTTCACCACTTCTTGAAGTTGTTAAAATGAATACATTTTTCTTAACGAGCTGATGCATATCAGAATCTCCCGAAAAAATATAAATATCATTAGAATTATCAGAACTCAGTTTGTTGCTTAATGTACCTAATATATCATCTGCTTCATAAAGATCCTCTGAAAATGATTCTATATTAGTGTTAGGTAATTTTTTTGTTATCAAATCTAGTTGTAATTTTAATTCGTCAGGAGCTTCGGATCTGTTAGCTTTGTATTCAGAATACAATTCATTTCTAAAAGTAGGTCCTTTAGTGTCAAAAGCTACTCCAATATGAGTTGGTTCTATTGAATTAATAAGTTTTAAAATTGTATTGAAAAAACCATAAATTGCACTTAACTCTATTCCAGCTTTATTTATCATGGGAGTTTGAATCCCATACCATGATCTGAACATTAAGTAATGGCCATCTATGAATAAAAATTTATTTTTATTTTTACTATTTGTACTTATAATAACAATCCTTTAAAAAATATCATTTAAAATATATTGTAAGGTTATCTTTATAAATATACTATTAAATTTGTCAAAAAAAAACTTCGAGGAAAATTATGACTTATATTATTTCAAAATCTTGTGTTGGGTTAAAAGACGGTTCATGTGTAGATGTATGTCCGGTTGATTGTATTTATACTACAGATAACGATGATCAATTTTATATTAATCCTGAAGAATGTATTGATTGTGCAGCTTGTGAACCAGTATGCCCTGTAGAGGCAATATATGCTGAAGAAGATGTTCCAAAAGACGAAGAAGAATATATTGATAAAAATTACAAGTATTTTAATTTGGAAAGATAGTATCAATATATATATTTAAATTATGAGGGATTTAAATTATGAATTATAAAGATATATATAAAATTAACGACTCATTTAGAGTAGGTTCAAAGCAGTATTCTTACTGTAGTCTAGATAAATTGAATCAATCTCATCCTGAATTAAATATCAGTAATATGCCCAATGCAGTTAAAATTATGACTGAAAGTATAATAAGAAATGCTTGCTTGGACGAAAATGAAAATTTTAATATTGAAGATTTGTCAAATTGGGCAGATTTTAAAAATTCTAATGAAGTTCCGTATTATCCATCAAGAGTTTTATTACAAGACTTTACTGGAGTACCTGTTGTAGTTGATTTGGCAAGTATGAGAGATGCTGTGAAAAAAAATAACGGGGATCCATCAATAGTAAATCCTATGGTTCCAGTTGATTTGGTTATTGATCATAGTGTTCAGGTAGATTTTTTTGGTACTAAAAGAGCGTTTATGGATAACGTTGAAAAAGAATACGAAAGAAATAGCGAAAGATATTCTCTTCTTAAATGGGGACAAAAATCATTTAGTAATATGAAAGTTGTTCCGCCTGGAGCAGGAATAGTTCATCAAGTTAATCTAGAATATTTATCACCTGTTATTTCTGAAAGAGAATATAATAATATTTCTTTAGTTATTCCTGATACAGTGATAGGAACTGACTCTCATACACCTATGGTCAATGGATTAGGAGTGCTTGCATGGGGTGTTGGAGGCATAGAAGCTGAATCAGTTATGGTTGGACAACCGGTATATATGAAAATACCTTCTGTAATTGGTGTTAATTTAATTGGATCATTATCTAAACAAGTTACAGCTACAGATTTAGTGTTGACAATAACTCAAAAATTACGGAACTATGGAGTAGTTGGTAAGATTGTAGAATTTTTTGGTGAAAGCTTTGATGAATTATCTTTACCAGATAGAGCTACTATTTCAAATATGGCTCCGGAATATGGAGCAACTGCTTCACTTTTCCCAATAGATACAAAAACTTTAGATTACCTTGAACTAACAGGTAGAGAAAATCATCAAATTGAATTAGTAGAAAAATATTCAAAGTTACAGGGATTATACGGAGTAGACAATCAAAAGTCATTCGAAGATGTTGTAACCATTGATTTGAGTGAAATAGAACAAAGTATGGCAGGGCCAAAAAGACCACAGGATAAAGTTAAGCTTTCAGATGTAAGAACAAATTTCACAAATTTTTTATCTGAATCAAATGAATATATTACTGATTCTAGCAATCTTGATCATGGATCTGTTGTTATTGCTGCTATAACAAGTTGTACTAATACATCTAATCCGGACGTAATGGTTGGAGCTGGGATATTAGCTAGAAATGCAGTTAATTATGGATTGGAAACAAAACCTTGGGTCAAAACTAGTCTCGCTCCAGGGTCGCAAGTTGTAGATGATTATTTAAATAAAGCAGAATTAATTGAGCCACTTGAACAACTTGGATTTCATATTGTTGGACATGGTTGTACTTCCTGTATAGGAAACAGCGGCCCACTACCGGAGGAAGTAGCTAATAGAATTGATAATGAAGATTTGATTACTTGTGCTGTATTAAGTGGAAATAGAAATTTTGAAGCTAGAGTACATCAACAGGTTAAAGCAAATTATCTAGCGTCTCCAATTTTAGTTGTGGCTTATGCTTTAGCAGGAACTCTAGACATTGATTTTGATAAAGAACCAATTGGGATTTCTAAGGATGGGGAAAATATATATTTAAAAGATATATGGCCAAGCAAGGATGAAATTGATAATAAAGTAAATTTTTCTTTGAACCCAAAGATGTTTAAAAAAAGATATGATGAAGTATTTGATGGAGATGAAAACTGGAGAGAATTATCAGTACCAGAAGGAGATTTGTATAATTGGGATGAATACTCAACTTATATTCAGCCATTATCCATATTCGATGATTTTACCAAAGATTTACCGGAGCAAAAAAATATTAAAGATGCACGAATACTTGCTGTTCTTGGAGATAGTATTACAACAGATCATATCTCTCCGGCAGGGAATATTAGTAAAGATTCACCAGCATCACAGTACCTGCAACAAAAAGATATTGCTATTTTAGATTTTAATACTTACGGTTCTAGAAGAGGAAATGACAATATAATGGTTAGAGGTACCTTTGCAAATGTCAGATTAAAAAATTTGTTGACCGATGTAGAAGGGGGGAATACTATTCATTTCCCTTCCGAAGAAAAGATGAGTATATTTGAAGCTTCAGAAAAATATAAACAAACTGATACACCTTTGGTTATCATTGCAGGATCAGAATATGGTAGTGGAAGCTCAAGAGATTGGGCTGCTAAAGGACCTTACTTACTAGGTGTTAAATTAGTTATTGCTAAAAGTTATGAAAGAATACACAGATCCAATTTGATTGGTATGGGTATATTACCTGTAGAATTTACTAGCAATGAAGACTTTCAATCATTAAAAATGAAAGGGAATGAAATTATTTCTTTGGATGATATAGAAGAAACAAAAAATCCAGGAAGTATTTTGAACCTTACGATTACTAATCCTGATAACAATGTGTCAAAATCCATCAAGGTTAAATCTAGAATAGATACTAATGCTGAGGTGAATTATTTTACTAACGGTGGATTATTACAATTTGTGTTAAGAAAATTATTGAATAAATAAAATTATTTGGAAGCAATTTCTCTTTTAATTTTAATTATTTTTTGTGATAAGTTTTCGTCATTAGCTTTTATTATGTAGGAATCAAAGCTTCCGGCTTTATCTATATCTCTTATTGCACTAGTAGCAACAGTTAAGCTAATTTTTTTATTTAATACATTGCTCCAAAATGACATTTTTTGTAGATTTGGATTAAATCTTCTTTTATTTCTATTTTTTGCATGACTGACATTATTTCCTGATTGAAAAATTTTGCCAGTTAATTCACATTTTGCCATGACTGCCTTTATCTTATACTGTATATTTCTTATAATAATAATAATTCAGATGAATTATTCTATCATTCAATGAATAATTTGTCATTTATATCTCAATAATAAAAATATGAAAAGTGTAAAAAAATTAAATGGATCCGACTTATTAGAAATTTTAATTTTGGCTAAAGATTTAATATATAAACATAAGGAAGATATTAATCAATTAAATGTGTTTCCTGTCCCTGACGGTGACACTGGAACAAATATGTATTTAACTTTGGAATCTGCACTGAAAAATATTGATGAATTGAAGCAAAAAAATATTAATCATGTTAGTAGATATATAGCTCAAAATGCAGTCTTAGGAGGCAGGGGTAACAGTGGTGTTATACTATCTCAAATTCTTCAGGGACTATCTTTAGGACTAGATAAAATAGAACAGTGTGATGTTAATGAATTTGGAGCTTCATTAGAAAGTGCTGTTAAAGCTAGCTACAAATCAGTCAGTAATCCTGTCGAAGGGACTATGTTAACCATAATCAAAGCTTTTTCAGATTCATGGAATCAATCAAAATCAAAAACAGATTCATTCTCATCTATTATTCCTAAAGTATGTGATAAAACTAGAGAAGTATTATTGGATACTCCTAATATGTTGAATATTTTAAAAGAAGCAGGTGTTGTAGATGCTGGTGGGCAAGGATTAATAGTAATTTTTGAAGCTATGAAAAGTTATTTATGCAAACAAGAAGCTGATATTGAAAAAATTATGAACAAGCCAAATTCAGACGAAATTTCATTAAGAACATATTTTGATGAGCATTCAGATGATGAGTGGGGATATTGCGTACAATTGGTAATTAATGGAGAAGATATATCACACGAAGTTGTAAAAGATGAAGTAAATAAAACAGGAGGTTCTACAGTAATCACAGGAATTGATAATTATGTTAAAGTTCACACTCATTCAGAGGATCCAGGGAGTATTTTGAGTAGTTGTATAAACTTTGGCGAATTAATGGAAATAAATATTGAAAACATGGATAAACAATTTGAAGAATTTGCAAAAAAACCTGAAAAACCTGCTAATCCAATAAATGAAAATCAAATAAGTTCAATTATTGCTATTTCTAACGGCAAGGGATTTGATGAATTATTTTTTAATATTGGAGCTGATGAAATTGTTTCTTGTGGTAATACAATCAATCCTAGTGTAGAAGAAATTATAGAAGCAATAAATAAATGTAACACGGATGATGTTATTGTTTTATCAAATGATAAGAATGCTATTATGGCTTGCAATGCAGCCGCAGAAAAAAGCAAGAAAAATGTAAGTGTGATTAAAACTCAGTCTGTTGCACAAGGACTTACTTCAATGATTGTATTTAATAATGAAGTAGACACTCAATCCAATTTGAAAAATATGCAAGAGTATATTAAAGACATTGTTTTTGCTTCTATATCTACTTCATCGAGATCAGGGAATATGGACGGAACTAATTATCAGAAAGGAGATTATATTTCTATATTTGATGGCAAAATTTTAATTTCTGAATCAGATATACTTGACTCATTTAATAAAACTATTAAATATATGAATCCAACTGAAGATAGTTACTTGACTATTTATTGGGGGAAAATTTCTGATTCGGACATGATTGAGCAAAAACTAATTACTCAGTATGAAAATATAGAAATAGAATTCCAAAATGGTGGTCAACAAAACTTTATTGCATCTTTAGTATTAGAATAATAAAGTATGCATTCTAACCCGCAAAATCAAAGAGATATCATCAATGAAAATCTCAATATTTTTAAAAAAATAATAAATTTAGAAATTTCCAAAGGTTATGAAAATAAAGCTGTAGTAGGCGGAGGATTAGATGGCTACATGGAAATCAACGCACAATATTTTGTTCAACTCATCAGAAATTACCAAGACAAATATGGACAAAAATCTTTTTATTCTATACTAGATTCTTCTGATAGAGAAATATTTTGCAATAGACTGATCCAAGAAATTGATCTTTTATTAAATGACGATAAAAATGAAATCAAACCAATTCCTAAAAACAAGAAAACAGAAAAAAAACTCACACTAGACTCAGATATCAAATCAATTGGCAGAGTTCCATCTAAAGTAGTAAATATGTTCAAACAAAATCAGATACACACTCTTTCTGATGTTTTAACTTTTTATCCAAGAAGACATAGGGATTTTAATGACATAAAAAAAGTAAATGAATTGGTAGCTGGAGAGATACAAACAGTTGTTCTGACTGTATGGGAAGCTAAAACTATGAGATATCGAAATGGAGTTAATGCAACTGTAGGAATTTTAGGAGATGAAACTGGAAATGTAAAAGTCCAATGGTTTGGTAGAAGTTGGTTAGTCAAACAATTAAAACCAAATGTTAAAGTTATTATTAGCGGGAAAGTAAACATATTTAGAGGAAGTATATTATTTTCAGGTGATTTTGAATATGAAATCATTGATACTGATTCTCAAATTGATTTAACTCATGTTGGCAGATTTGTTCCAGTTTACCCACTATCAGGTCAAATTCATCAAAGAACTATTAGACAAATAATCAAAAAAACAATCAATCTAGTTGGAAATCAAGTTAAAGAATTTCTTCCTAAATCTTTACTTTCTAAACAAAATTTAATGAATTTAACTGAAGCAATAAAACAATTTCACTATCCTGATGATTTGAATAAATACACAAATGCGAGAAAAAGAATAGTTTTTGATGAGTTTTTTTTACTACAGTGTGCTTGGCTATTAAAAAAACGAGAACAAAAAACTACACAAAGATCAAATAAAATCAGAATATCTTGGGATTTTATTGATAATTTTTTTAAATCATTAGATTTTAATCCTACACAATCTCAGATTAAAATAATAAGAGAAATTACTAAAGATTTAGATAAACAAGAACCTATGACAAGAATGTTGCAGGGAGAAGTTGGAAGTGGCAAAACATTAGTTGCAATAGCAACAGCCTTGTCAGTTATTGAGAAAAAATTCCGTTCTGCAATTATGGCACCTACAGAAATTTTAGCTGAGCAACATTACATTAAAACGTTGGATTTATTTAAAAACAAACAACAACTAAGTGATTTTCACACTTCAATTTCATTGGGAAATAATATGGGGAATATCGTAATTGGACTATTTTTAGGAAGTATGCCTGAAAAAGACAAATTAATCATGTCGAAGAATATTAACAATGGTGAAATTGATTTAATAATTGGAACTCATACTCTGATTCAGGAAAACATAAAAATACCTAAACTTGCTCTAAATATAATTGACGAACAACATAGATTTGGAGTTTTGCAAAGATCATCAATTAAATCATCAGATCAAATATACCCACATACACTTACTATGTCAGCCACTCCGATTCCAAGAAGCTTAGCATTAACTGTTTACGGAGATCTTGATTTGTCTGAATTAACTGAATTACCATTCGGCGAAAGAAAAGTAAAAACAAAATATATTAAATCATCAAGATTAAAATCTGGTTACACCCATATCAAAAACCAAATTGAAGAAGGTAGACAAGCTATTGTAGTTTGTCCTTTGATAGAAGAATCTGAAAAAATGAATTCAGATTCGGCGCAAAAGGTATTCCAACAATTAAAATCAGAAATATTTCCTCAATTTACTGTAGGATTAATTCATGGAAGATTGAAAATTAGTGAGAAAGAAAAAATCATGAATAGTTTTAGAAATGGAGAAACAAATATACTTGTAAGTACAACTGTTATTGAAGTAGGAGTAGATATTCCTAATGCAAGTGTCATGTTAATTTTGAGTGCTGATCGTTTTGGAATGTCTCAGTTGCATCAATTAAGAGGAAGAGTAGGTCGCGGACAGCACGAAGGTTTTTGTATTTTGGTTTCGGATAATGATAATGAGCATACTATTGAAAGATTGAAAATATTTGAACGAATTACTAATGGATTTGAATTGTCTGTAGAAGATTTGAGAATTAGAGGAGAAGGAGACGTTATGCAAACAAAACAAAGTGGGATTCCTTTGTTTAAGGTAGCAAATTTGGTAGATGATAGAGATATTCAAGAATCTTCCAGAATAATGGCCGAAGAATTTATTTCAACACAATATGAAGAATTAAATAGAAATACAGATTTGTCTGAAAGAATATTTGAAATTAAAGATCAAATGGAAGGCAAACTAAATTAGAATAAGAATTAAGAGTATTATTTTTAATAGTAAGTGATGTAAAATAATATCGTGAAATTTTTATTAATCGTTATATAAAACATGAAATCATATATAAAATCTGAATCAAAAGAATGGGCTAGAGAGTTTTTGAAAGGACAATGGTCTACTTTGGTTACACCTTTTAACGAACAGGGAAATATAGACGAAAAGGGTTTGAGATCAAATATTGAATATGTTAAAAGTTTGGGATCAAACGGTGCAGGTTGTTCTTGGGGTATGGGAGAATTTTGGAGCATGACCACTGAAGAGAGAAAAAACTTGATGCAAATTGTAATAGACCAGGCTCAAGATTGGCCTGTTGCAGCTCATGTCACTCATACTTCTGTAAATGATATTATTGAACTATTATCTTATACAGAACAAATAGGATATGAATTATTAATTATTGGGGCACCATATTTTGCCACAAGAAAGCCATCTCAAGTTATAGAATTTATAGAATATATATGTAGTAAAACTGATTTAGCAATTATGTATTATAATTCACCACAATTCGGAACTATATTAAATGAATCCGAATTAGATCAAATTGTTAATATAGAAAATATTGTTGGCGTTAAAGAAGCAAGTTTCAATAAAGAAATTTCAATTAATTCACACAAAACACTTGGTGAAAAAGCTGTCATTAGCACTCCTGATGAATGGATTTTTTGGGAAGGTGAAAAATCAGGATTCCAACAACAAGTAATGTTTGCAAACACTTCTGACTGGAGGTTTGACACTCCAGATAACAATAGTTATACACAATTTGTCCAAGATGCTTGCAAAGGTACTATCGATAATGATTTATATGAAAATGAGATTAAAACAATCAAACAAATATCCGACACATGGTGGCAAAAAACTGTTAGTGATGCTGGTGGTGTATTACCCGTAGCATTATGTAAATATTGGGGAGAATTAGTTGGCATGAAAAGTGGAGGACCAAGACTTCCTGTAAAAGATTTGTCAAAAACTGATAAACAAAAATTGAAAAATGAACTGATTGATCTTAATAAATTAAAAATTTCATTAAATGTTTAAACGAGGTAAATAAATGTTATTACTAGTTAGTGTACAAAATGTAAAAGAAGCTAAAGAAGCAATTAAAGGTGGAGCAGACATTGTAGATGTTAAAAATTTACAAGAAGCTTTAGTTGGATCCGCACACCCAAATACTTTTAAAGAAGTGAAAATTATAGCTCCTGACCCTATTCACTCAAGTTTAACTTTAGGAGTTGTGCCAAATCAAGTAGGTACAGTTGCTATGGCTGTTCATGCAGCTGGTCTTTTGGATGCTACGTCAGTAAAAGTCGGCTTTATGCATGATGAGTATGACCATGCGCTTGAAACATTGCTTGCGTGCAGAGAAGCTTTAGAAGGATCTAACACGTTATTAATAGGATCATTATTTGCTGACAATTTAATTTATGAAAATGGACTTAATCCATCATTAATGGTTAAATTAGCTATTGAAGGAAAATGTGATGGATTTTTAATTGACACCTTAGTTAAAGATGGTAGAAATTTATTTGATTTCATGCCCGAAGAAGAACTAAAAGAAATGGTCATTGAAGCGAAATCCAGAGGTTTAAGTACTGCTCTTTCAGGTCATTTGAAATTAAGTGACCTCGATGAACTTGCAAGAATTAATCCTGACATTGTTGGTGTCAGAGGAGCTGTTTGTACAAAAGGAGATCGTGACGAAGGAGTGCATTGGGAAGCAGTGAAGCATTTTAAAAATCAATTAGAATTAAGAAAATCAGGACAGCTTAAAGTAAGAGAATCACTAGATGAAAACTTTAAGATTTCAGACAAATATTTTTCTAATGGCGATGTAATTATAGACGGACAGGGCAAATCATGTTCAGGAATTATAGCAGCTTTAGCAGATCAGATAAAAAAAGACAAACAATCAATAGTAGAAGTAATTATTCCAGATGAATTAAATACTTACGATGTATTATTGTGGGCAAAAAACGATAATCACAGTATAATGGATCAACAAAAGGATGGAAGTGGTAATTTAAGAATATTATTAAAACCATAACCATAATTGATCTTTATGGAAGAAGTAACAGCTGTAATTAGAGATGTAATCATAATCGGTTTCATAATAATACTAGCAATATTAGCTATATTGAGTTATATGAAATTAAATAAGTTATTTTCTAAACTTGACTCTTTAGTTGAAAGTTCTCAAAAACTATGGTCTTTAATTGGATATATTGTGTCACCAATGGACAAAATTAATTCTAAATCAATCGAGAAATTAGCTAGTTATATTAAGTCTATTAATATAGACAAAGCAACCCAAAAAGCTAAAGATGCAACCAAATCTGCATCAGAAAAAATAAGGAGAAAAAAAAATGAGTGAAAAAAGAAAGCAAAGTAGGCTAAGTAATTTGTTTTTAGGATTTGCTTTAGGAATGTATCTAGGACCTAAACTTGTAAAAAAATTAAAGCAAACTGAACTAACTGAAAACGAGCGGATAAAACTTTTTGCTCTTAACATGAGGGATGCTACTCTTGATGTTATAGAATCTCTTAGAAATTATCTTGATAGCTTAGGAATTGAGCCATCTAAAGATATATTTGAAGATATTGACAGACTGATAAATAAAAATAACAAGCCTAAGAATGATGAAGATTAAATAATATTTGTCGCTTCAGGATATGAGCCTATAATCTTTAGCATACTTGTCATTTGTTTTACTTGATTAAATATATTTTTTAATTTTTGGTCTTTTACATGACCATTTATATCCATCCAAAATATATATTTTCCTAATTCTTTTTTTGAAGGCCTTGATTCTATTTTTGTAATATTAATTTTCGCATCTGAAAACAATTTCATAACATTAATTAGCTGACCAGGTTTATCAATGTCTGAAAAATCAAAACAAAAAGAAGTTTTATCTTTTTCTGTTGGAGAAGGAATTTTCATGCCTAAAACTGCAAAGCGGGTGATATTTATTTTTTCGTCTTGAATTTTTTCTGCTAGTACACTTAAATCATATGATTTTGCATTTCTAGAATGAGCTATAGCGGCGTAAGTATTTTCTTGGTCTATTATGTTCTCAAGAGCAGCTGAAGTACTAGAAGTATTTATCAGCTCAGCTTGAGGTAAATTTTTTGATATATATATTCTACACTGTGATAGAGCTTGAGGATGAGAATATATTTTAGTAATTTCTCTTAAATTGTACTTTTTATTGCTTATTAGTGAGTGTGATATATTAAGCATAATTTCAGAATTGATATTTACTGTATAGTTATGAATAAGAGCATCTAGAGTAAAAGTTACTGATCCTTCTATGCTATTTTCTATTGGTACAACTCCTAGATCAGTAATTCCATCCTGTACAGATTCAATAACAGAAGGAATTGTTGGCATTGGAAATAATTTTTCATTTGTATATTTCGATATTGCTGCTTGCTCACAATATGAACCAGGCGGTCCCAAGTACGATATGCTTTTCATATATTCCTAATAAATATTAATTTTTATGATAAGTATTCTAACATTTTATCGGCATTTTTTTCTTCTGTGAGAATTATCAATTCATCGTTTGCATGAATTGTTTTTTCATTTGAAGGAATGTCCGTCAGTCCATTAGATCTAATAATTAAAATAACAGAAGTGTTTCTAGGTAAATTTAAATTTTGTATAGATTTTCCTATTATTTTTGATTCATTATCTATTCTTACTGCAAATATTATTTTTTTAGGATTGGTATTTAATTCAGTTATTATCCATGGAGCCAATAATGCTGTTTCTTTTTCAATGGATTTTAGTACTAAAGATTCCATATTTATTACAGATTCTATTCCAAAAAAAGAAAAAGCATTGCTAAAATTAGAGTCATTTACAATGTTTATAATTTTTTTTACTTTGAATTTTGATTTAGCGATCATACTAATCAGAAAATTATCTTTATCTGATTTTGTTGCTGTAATTAGGACATCTGCTCTGTTCATTCCGGCTATAGCTTGAGTTTCTATATCAGTTGCATCTCCATTTTGGCATATAGGTCCAAAAATTTGGTCAAAATAATGGCATTTGTCAAATTCTTTTTCAATTATTGTGATTTCGTTATCATGCTCTGAATACCACTCAACTAGACTTTTTGATAAATTATTTACACCTACAATAATTACATACATATTATTTCCAAAAAGAACTAAGATTTTTTGGTAAATTCCAAGGATTGAAAGTAACTATATCTTCTTTTTTAAATAAATCATGGTATTGGCTATTATTGACGTAACAAAATATATTGTCAGAATTTTCAGACGACTTAATTAGAGCTGAAAATAATAAGTTTAATTTATAGTCATTTGTAGCACAAATAGTAAGGATATTATTTGAGTTTTCATTTGAATTAAAAGTATATGAATTTAATAAGCTTTCTGATTTCAAATTTATTATATTTGAAAATTTATTTAATGAGATATTATTTTCGTCTTGTTCTTTTTTGTCATAAATTAGAGTGATATTGTAATTTCTGTTTGAACTAACTAGAGATTCCAATATGAAAATAGACATATCTGACAATCCTATTATTGTTATATTGTTATTTTTAGCAATCTTATTCATTTTTTATATATCATTGTTGGGCAATTTAAGTTGTTAAGTATATAAATTGCATTAGAACCAATAGGCACTTCAGATTTTTCTTTTTCATTTGCACCAATAATTAATAATTTAGGTTTGTTGATATTTATTATTTCTATTATTGCAGAACCAGCATGTCTTGATTGAATGATTTCTCCGTACATATTTGAAAATTTTTTATATTTGATTTCTAATTTCTTTAAAATATTTTCAGCCTTAGTAAAAGATTTCTCGTCTTCTATATCTAAAGCTTTTGATTTTGGAATAATTATTACATAAAGCAGGCAAATTTCAGTGTTTTCATCAGAAATTTCAATTGCATTTTTGATTAAATTATCATCAAGATAGGAGCCAGAAATTCCTACAATAATCTTATTGTTTTCTTTGTTTTTTTTTGATTCTATTTCAGACTGATAAATACTTTTATTCTCCAAACATTTTATCAATTAATTCATTATTTCCAGCTAGAATTAAAATATCATCTTTTTTGATAACTTCGTTGATATCAGGATTTAGAATAATATTTTTTGATCTGATAATTCCTAATGCTGTTAAATTATATTTGTCTCGAGAGGTTCCAATGTTTAGTTCTTTAAGAGATTTGCCTTTTTGGCTTTCTGATATCTCTACTTTACTAATACCATAATTTGCTGTCATTCCCATATATTCAATAACATTTGGATTGAATAAATTATGAGCTAACTGAGCACCCATTTCTTGTTCGGCTAGAAGAGTTTTATCAACTTGTATTCTTTTTAATGCGTTTCTTTGAAGTTCGTCTTGTGCTCTGGCTACTACGTAAGGAACGCCAAGAGATTTAAGTAAAACAGATGTCATTAAACTAGATACGGTATCGGACCCAATCGCTACGATTGCTGCATCATAGGAAGCAATTCCCAATTCTCTTAGTGTAGATTCGTTTGTTGCGTCACCAGACACTGGGTAAGTTACTTTACCAAGCATATCTTGAACTCTTTCTTCGATTTTATCTATAGCAAGAACATCGTGGCCTAAATTATATAATTCAGTAGCAACACTTCTTCCAAATCTTCCAATTCCTATTACAGCAACTTGTTTTTTCATATTATTTTCCCTTAACCTATTGTAACTCTTTCTTCAGCATATTTGAACAATTTAGGGTTATTTATATTACCCAACGCTAGAATCAGTGTTATTGGTCCAATTCGACCTATGATCATAAGTATTGTTAATATTATTTTCGATCCGTTTGATGCTATAGCTGTGAAACCTGATGATAACCCAACGGTTCCAAATGCTGAACATATTTCAAATAATATTTTATTTGATTCAGCGCTCTTTTCAATATTTGACGTTACTATTAAAGAAAAGATTATAACCAATATTCCAACTATAGCTATTGTTATACATCTTTTTACTTGGTCGTCTGGAATTTCACGACCAAAAATTGACGTATGTTGAGATCCTGATAATGTACTTTTTACAAACGCAAATATTACCATAAATGTATTAACTTTGATTCCTCCAGCAGTAGACGCTGATGCTCCTCCGATGAACATTAGTGTGGAGCACCAAATAAAAGTGGATGAATTAATCAGATTAAATGGCAATGATGAAAAGCCCGCAGTTCTGCCACTTAACGAGTTAAATATTGAATGCTTAATAGAATCTATAGATGACATTCCATTTAAAACCCCGTTGCCTGGTTGTGATTCAAGCATGAAAAATATTACGGTTCCTATAATATTTAAAAATATAGTTGAAGAAATGACAATTTTTGAATTTAGTGAAAATCTTTGCCATCGAAAATTTTGCAGTAGATCTAAGAATACTAAGTAGCCTATACTTCCTAAAAACAGGCCGCTACCTATCATTATTAAAATTTTTGTATTATTTTCATATCCTCCAAGTGATCCTTCATTATCAAAAAATACAAATCCAGCACCGTTAAAAGCAGAAATGGAATGTGCTATTCCTTGCCAAATTGCATTAGGTAAATTCATATCATGCATAAATATTAAAGTTAAAATTATAGCTATAAATAATTGGACAAATAGGCTGTAAGATACAATTAGGCCTAAAGTAGAAACAATATTACCTATTTGGATTCTTCCCAATGATTGGGTGTCTGCGATAGATTCCCTTAATAAAATTTGCTGGGTTAATGATATTTTTTGTCCAAATAATTTTAATATGAATGAAGAAGAAGTCATAAATCCTATTCCTCCTATAAATATAAATATGACAATGATAGCTTGTCCTATAGGAGACCAGAATTTATTAGTATTTTCTACAATAAGTCCGGTAAGAGTAAAAGATGATGTAGCTGTGAATAATGCTTTCATAATAGAATTTTGTTCGGGATGATTTGTTGAAACTGGAAGTAGTAATAAAATTGTCTCTAAAAATATTATTGAAAGATAAATTAATAGTAATGTTAGAGAAGGATTGTATAATTTTTTTTTCAAATCAAATTTGTTTGTTGAAATATTTATAGGACTTATAGATTCAAGCCTTGAAATTCTAACAATATTAGATCCAGGTTTTTGGTTATTTTTTCTTCTGTTCATTATGTTTTAAAAAGATTTATATCTATATAATAGTTTATATATAAGAAATTGTATGTAAATCATGAAATATGAGGAATTTTACAAGCATTCATTAAAAGAAAGAGAAGATATTATACAGGAAATTAATTTTTCTGAAACACGATTAGTCTTTGCTTTACTTGGATCTTGTCAAAGATTAGTTAAATGGCTAATGGACAAAGAAGGTATATCTAAAAATTTAATAGGGATTTATATGCCATATTCTAAAGAAGCGATTGATGATTTCTTAGACTTTAATCCTTCCAATTATGTTAATTCTAAAATCACAGTTAAATTAGCTGAAAAAAATTATGTAAAATTTTATAAAAATAATAATTTAAGAAATAAGATGATTTCTATTGCAGTTAGCTCGTCTCTTCAAACTAACAGAATCAAAAGATCAAGTGATATGGGATACATTACTATTTATAACAGGAAAAAGTTTTTAACTTACAAAATTGAATTCGTACCAGGCAAGCTTACAAGGATAAAGCAAGATTTTATAATCAGTTTTTATGTACTTAAAATAATATATCTCTACTTGTTTAAAAATACAGACAAACTAAAAACATTCAACATTGAATACGTTAAAATATCAACTATAGAGGTATAGCAATGACAGGATATATTGAACAATTAAGTAGGAATAAAAAAGGATTTATTCATCTTGATGATAGCCTTACTGTTGTTAACACTAAATATGAGAACAATCTTTTTTCAAACTACTTGATATTTCCTGGTAGCTTTAATCCACTTCATGATGGCCATAAAAAATTATTAGATTCTGCAGCTTTGTATACAAATAAGAAACCAATATATGAGATTTCACTAACGAATGTTGCGAAATTAAATTTGTCAGAAAGTGAGCTGTCAATAAGAATTCAGCAATTTAAAGGAAAAAACCAACTGCTCATAACAAATGAGCCTACATTTTTTGGCAAATCTAAAATATTTCTGGGAGCTGATTTTTTGATAGGTGGAGATACTTTAATAAGATTATTTGACACTAATTATTATGAAAATTTGGCTAACATTAAAGAAATTTATGAACACTTAATTAAATTAAAAAATAACGGAACTAGATTCATTATTGGCGGGAGAAAAGTAGAAGATAGGTATATTGATATTGGTAGTGTTGAAATACCTGCGCAAATTAAAGAAATATTTGTTCAAATCCCAAGAGATGTGTTTGAATCTGATGCTGCATCTAATAAAATAAGAAATCAAAATAGTAAAAAATAATATGTTTGATGATTTAAGACAGTATGTTGATTGGTTAAAAGCTAAGAATCTTATTACTGTTGTGAAAAAAAAAGTATCTTCAGAGCTAGAAATTACAGAAGTTGTAACTAGGCTCATTGAAAATCAAGGGCCTACTGTTTTGTTTGAGAATGTTGATGGCAATAAAATCCCTGTAGTAGCAAATTTATTCGGATCAGAATCTAAGATGTCTAATGCTCTTGGGGTTTCAAGTTTAAATGATTTATATGATAAATCAAATGATATTATTTCACTAATAGATAAAGAAAATAACTCGTTTAAGGAAAAAATTGATACCTTATTTACTGTCCTTAATATGAGGAAAATAAAACCAAAACATGTTAAAAATGCACCATGTCATGAATTGATATACGATACATCTGAATTTAATTTGAATGATTTGCCAGCTTTGAAATCATGGCCATCCGATGCTGGTAAATATCTTACATCAGCAATGGTTATTTCTACAAATCCTACTAATAATAAAAGAAATGTTGGTATGTATAGAATACAAATTTTGGATGAATTAAATGCTATTATGCATTGGCAATCTTATAAAGGTGGATCACAAAATGAGAATCATGCTAAGGATTTAGGTATTTCAAAAATACCTGTTGCAATAGTATTGGGATGTGATCCTGTTTCCATGTGGTCTGCATCGGCGCCATTACCACCGGATATAGATGAATTTATGTTATCAGGTTTTATACGCTCAAAACCTGTTGAATTGGTTAAGTGCAAGTCAATTGATATTATGGTTCCCGCTCATTCCGAAATAGTTTTGGA